>Ga0247770_1000113_pt1 | contig 71799 bp, 88 predicted proteins | sample UWRJL136409B6_FD_179943 | JGI IMG/M metagenome (GOLD analysis project Ga0247770, IMG submission 179943) | Plant litter microbial communities from Arlington Agricultural Research Station in Wisconsin, United States - UWRJ-L136-409B-6 | ecosystem: Environmental > Terrestrial > Plant litter >...
GGGCGTAATGGGCGGGCGTGGGTGAGGGCGCGGGTGGCTGCCGTTGTTTGTTTGATGCTGGAATGTTGGAGGTGCGGCGACTGCGGTTTATGCCTGCTGGTGCGATAGCATCGATAGCACAGAGAAAGAGTTTTGTGACCCACCGATGCCGCAAACCTAGCCGCCCATCCTTCATCGGCCTCCGGCTTGGGCTCTTTGGGTCCTTGGCATGTCATTGTTTGGCAGAGAACTGGTTTCTGCGAAGGCAATCGTCTGATCCGTCCATGCACGAGGAGCGGGACGGGCTCCGTCCCTCCATGAGAGTGTCGGTCATTGCGGTGAAGTATGCACGGAAGAGGGCGGACTGTAACGAGGAGTTGCCATTTGTCAAATGAACGTTGGATGTTGATATGCCGGATGCAACGGCGAGTGCAGCTGTCTCTCCTCCACTGCGTGGTTTTTTCCCCGCCAGATGCATGTCGTCAAATACCGGGTGAGGGACATACGGGTACGGTAAACTGACATTGGATATCCGCACGTTACCCGTGCTCCTGAAATGTAGTGTGGGATGCTGACTTTCCCCTTTGCGCGCCATCCGCCATTTCATAAATTGCAAACCACAACATCTTGCTGGTGATGAACAGAAGGCAAGGTAAGTTGCAGTGATTATTGCAACAGGTAAATTTCAGAAAACTCCAGGGTTCTTTAACCACCCTGCCATGCACCAACGCCCGCTCCATGACTCCTTGCCCTTGTTATATACATTCAATATCTCAAACGTACCCATTGTTTTACACCGAAATTCCTTATATCGTTATTAATATATTATGTGCATTTGCTCCAGTGCCAATACGTTTATCGGTAGCCTCCTCCCCCGTACTGTGATTGATAGCGTGGGTCTGGCCTAGACTCAAAACCTCCTTGCTGAGGAACTGGCGTCCCTTCCATCTCGACTACTATTGGCCCCGGTACCGTCGACCCGGGGGCTTCTGCGGGTAGTTGATTTGACCCAACCAGTTCGAACACGGGGGCCTGCGATACCACGGGCTGCGGTGACAGAGGGAGCGGCTGGTATGCCTTGTATTGTTGTGTGGAGAACCCTTGTTGTACCGAAGGTGGAGGTGCCGAGAACCCTTGTTGAGGTGGAGGCGTAGAGAACCGTTGTTGATGTGGAGGTGTAGAGAACGCTTGTTGTAACGGAGGTGGGGGCGTAGGGAACCCTTGTTTTATCGGGGGCGATCCAGCGTTGGCGGGATCATATGGTGTTTCCCAGTTGAAAGTGCTGTTGCGGGGGTCTGGTGAGGCCGCTGGCCTCCATTTTGCATCATCCGGCCAGCCACCTGCAGCAGAATTGCCCGTATCGTGTCCGACTCCGACAGTCTGCCCTGGTGTTGGATAAAAGTTTTGGGCAGATGGCTGGTGGCTTTGTGAGAGCATGGGATGCGACTCCTCGCCATCTCTTCTCCTCTTACGGCGCAGGAGGAGGACTATCGCCGCCGCCAATATCGCCAAACCGGCAACAACGCCACCTGCGATTATGCCCGCCATTGCCCCGGTCGACATGCCCTTATTCTCCCCGTTCTGGTTACTAGCATCTTTCGATCCCGTGGGTGCTGGTGTTTCCTCCGTGGTCGATGCAGTTTCTGACGTCGATGCGGTTTCTGACGTCAAGCTCGAACCTGTGCTCGAGCTTGTTTTGGTGCTTGTCTTGGTGCTTGTTTTGCTGCTCGTCTTCGAAGCTGAGGATGTTGTGGAGGTTTTTGTCGACGCCGCGGAGAGGAACTGCTGCTCAGAAACGCTGAGGGGCGTCTTCGAATCCGAGCAAGCCGTATTCATCGTCTTATAAACACTTGAGACATCGCCTGGGTCTGAAGTCCCCAAGCATTTCGCCGCATTGGTGACAAAATTCCCGCCATTGGAACACAAGCATTTGTTTGTCTCGGCCACTGACGTCTCAGGGCAATTGCTGCTATTGGACGCCTTGTACAGGCAGTCTTGCGCGGCAAGCGGATAGAACGAGAAGTCGGTGACGGCTGCTGCCCCGGAAATCGACACAGCGAGGAGAGCCAAAAGGCTCGTCGGAAGGGAGCGCATTGTGTTCAATGAAGACGGTCGATCGGGTGGGGAACGCCACGCGGGCCAAGCCGAGAAAAGAGTGCCTTGTCGAGATGGTCGCTTGTTTTGCGTTACAGCATCGACGCGTTGTTGCTAAATTGGAAGAAATGAGTCGGAATTCGTGCTCGTCAAGTCTCTCGTGATTGCAAGCGAGTGTGGTCAAGAAGAATCAAATAACGAAACCAGAGTTGGAAGGTCTACCACACGATGCAAGGACAAGGGGAAGGGGTCAGTTAAAGCGAGCACACCTCGGAGCTCCTCCCCTGAACTTGGGCAAGTTGGACGCAATTGAGGCTGAGCGGCCAAAGCTTGGCGCTTCGGCCCCTGCAAGGTGGCTGGGCTCCCGGTTTTGAAGGCTGGGCGCAGCGCCACGATCCCACCAACAACCGACTCTTCGGCTCCTGTGCGATCCATGGCTTGCATTTCGGAGCTTGCCAGCGATCGTGCGAATCGCCATGGATTGCTTGCGCTCTTCTATTTTGCGAGCGGGAAGGCAGTGCAAATCACCCACCCGCCTCCACACACTAAGCGCATTGCATCATTTCAGTCAAACACCGATAAGGCTGCATACCTCACAGCGGTGACGGGACCTGAGTTGAGACGAGATGTGACTAGCAAAAACTGGAACGGTTTCCCCTCCAAGGAAATCTGACATGCGAGCACGGCCGGGTCATCCCAGGCAAACATCAAACAAGTCCGACGCGCTCGAACTCTGGCCTATTAGGGCTTCCCAATGCGGTCATAACTTTCGAGCCGAACCACCAGGAAGCGTGCACCCGGTGTCTAACATCTTGAGATTTGCGAGCAGGCGAAGGTTGTCTTTCCAAGAATGCTGAATGATTCCATCAGACCATTGTACACTAGATTGCGTCGGGCTGTCAGATTTAGTGCTGCATAGCCAAATCCCGAATGTCCCAATGTCCGATCCCGATGTTCGGGTCTCTTGCGCACCGGGCATGCGGCCCAGCACTGCCCGAACCAACAACCCAAGCCTGTCAGCGCAGGCTCGGCAGGATAGACACAAAAACCGGGGCTCTCCAGGGAGGAAGACCGGGCATTGCTAGGCTCCGATTTAGGACCCAACCTCCGGAACAAGTTCGATTGATCGGATGTTGTTCCGAGCACCGCCGCCACCTTTCTTCCTGCTCCGGAGCGCCACTCGGAAGCAAGGCGGGGTGCGCTGGACTGGTGCCCAGCAATTCCTGATCCCCCAGTACATATTGACACAACCTACAGCACTTTTCTGAATGCGAAATGAGCAGCATGCCATCGCGAAACTGCCATGGAGTTGGATGCGGTCCTTTACTGGACCAGAGGCCAACAGCAGCTGGCTGGACTCTGAAGATGGGGCACACTTTTGAATGTGCATTGAGCCAACAGCAGGAGCAGCTCAAGTTCTTATCTTTACCATTTGGCACCAAGCACTTGACTTCGGGCTCTACGAGCTGGATTGGGCATTTTATATGTTGAGGACCGAGCTAGTCTATTGCGCAAACAACCTCCTGCCACCCAGTGTTTCAAGACATCTTTGCTGATGGGCGGCCTATCGATCAGCAGCTTGCTACAAAGAACCCCCAAAATGGGTTCTCGTCGTTTGCACCTTCTGCAAGCTAAACAAATAATTGGAGATGCGGAAGCCACTCCCCCACACCTTCCCCGAATGACACGAGTATGACGTAGAGAATTCGAGCACCACTCGTTTAGGCGTCAGTCAGCTTCTGCATCAAAACCACTACGAAAACACCACCGCAACAAATGCAACGCACTATTCTCAATTGAAGCACCCATTACTTCAGTCAACCCTGCAGACCCATTCAAACAACACTGTCGACATCATGGCATCGTCCGGTCAGAAGCCCATGATCGCCACCACAAACGAGGTGATTGAGAGCGCCGTCATCAAGGCCCCGCTGTCTCATGTCTGGCACTTTGTCAAGCTCCCTCAGTTCGACAAGTTCTGGACCGCGATCGAGAAGGCCGAGCATGTCAAGGGCGTGAGCGACGAGATCGACATCGTCAAGTGGACCTTCAAGGATGGTAACTCCATCGAGGTCAAGCAGGATGAGCACAGCGTGGGTATCCTTTGATCACCTGCCAGCATGTGTTGAGACTAAATGATCGGACTAGAACCTCGATCACTTCATCACATTCAGCGTCATCAACGCCGAGCCTGACTTGCCATACTCGAGCGTTGTGAACACGATTCGCTGCTGGGCTGTCACTTCCGGGGAGTTCGAGGACTCTACGTTTGTCCGCTGGACTTCCAAGTTCTCCAGCGACGCAGATCTTGGTATGTTCATCCCGCGTTCTCAAAACATGTGTCCTCAGGCCGAATCCCAATGGGACGTATTGACCAAGCTAATTGGTGCAAACAGGCGTCATTGAGGATGCCAAGTACAAACGCCGCGATGCTCTCGAGGACCTTGCCGCGGCAGCCTCCAAGATGGCGAAGAAGTAGGATCCAGATACCACCATTCCTTTCGGTCAGGCGGGATGCCATGTGACTCTCAGAAAGGGTCAAGCATGACTTGAGCAGGGAAGAGCAAATCGTATTTCTGACCGCCTCTTTGTCTAATCTTTGCGGCGGAGTTCGGATTGATATCAAGGAGGTCGCCAACCACATTGCTTAGTATGAGACCACGCAAGAAACTAGCCACGGGCTCGTCACCGCCTCCAGAAGAGAAAAAATGTCATCCAGTTCCCGATATTTCGGTTTGATAATATCAAAGCTGTCATGAAGTCACAAGTGGATCCAACAGCAGACGTGTTGCCCAAATTCAAAGCTCCCCCAGCCGTTGAGCCTATCAACGAGCGAGGGCAACACACCAGACCACAGCAGGTGGGCGATGGACCCAACACAGCTGTCAACATATTTTTGTTTTGGTGTTTCATATGTTTCCAACTGACCACAGATTCGCCGCAGCCGGAGGCTCGGAGGGTTGCCAAGCCACAAATGGGTTTCCGTCTGTTCGATCTCGGGCATTGAATGGCTGCCCTTGGCTGATTTATTCATCAGGATTTGAGGCCAACGGCGTATGGCATTCAATCGGCAGCATGTGATACACTCTCTACCACAACCTACGATCTAATACAAATATCCGTCTCGCCCTCACCTTTGTTCTTTGCCTGCTGACTGCTAAAATGTCTTCCCAAATATTCGTTCGAGCGCAATCTGCTGGATATAGAGGCAGAAACCGCGATCATTCTAGAATCTCATCGCTGGCGGACCTGAAACCGGTAGCACAACCTTCGGGCAACGAGAGCAGCCTCGCGCCGGTCAATACAACCGGCCTCGATCTTCAGCTTCATCAACAGGACCCTCTTCGCGACCGGGAGTCCTCGCCTAACCCCCCTCATTTTCTGCATACGCAGTTCGAGGTAACCCAGACAGAGCTGACGCAAGCCCGGGCCGAGCAAAGATACCTCGAGCTCACACGTCTCGAGCTCGTACCTATCCACCACAATCCAGCCCAGTTTGCCATATCGCCAGTTCTTCCTACCGCGGAACCCGCCGCTACCAGTCAAGAAGACACAGTCATGGCGACCGGTTCGCCAGTGTATATCTTGTATATCGGCACGCCGCCCCAAGCCGCTCCCCCGGGACCTCCGCCTCAACTCTACATGCTGACCCCTACGGGACTCGTACCTGTCACTGGCAGTCCTGCGCCGGCTCCACCCGGGTTCACGGTAGCGTTCGGTGCGCCCCATCCACCGGCCCCCCCACCGCCTGCGCCGGCCATGATCCTCCAACTATCACCACCGCCGCCTCCTCCTCCCCAATCGACCCTCGTCTTACAGTTGGCTGCTCCGCCTGCTCCGCCGCCGCCCCCTCCCCCACAGGTGTTACTGATAGCATACTCTGCTCCGGCACCGGCACCCCCGCCCGAGCAGTTTCGGATTCACTTTGCTCAGTGAACAGCGTCAATACGTCAGCTAGGAGCTATGCACGCGAGAGAAACCAGAGGCAGTTATTCCCTGTTGTCTGACTTGAAGGAATGAGCAACTGGAGAAGGGGTTATGGTATGGGCTGAAGCCCTGGTGGGTGAGAATGGAATTGGCTTCAGCATCTTGAGTAGGCTAGAGGGAGCATGGCTCGATCCTTCGACGTGGGCGGTTCTATATTTGCGGTTTATTTCGAGCATCTATTCGGTTGAGCCGGAGGGTACTGGCGACTATTGGCCAGCCGTTGAGAAAACGCTGTGCGTCTTTGCCAGATTTCTTGTTCAGCAGATCACGTAGCTGTATTTTTACTTTGCGTGTTTTGCCATATGATGGCCCTGAGGTCCACCGTGAATTTTATGTGAGCACCGACAAGCCTTGCTGGCCCAGCTAGCACTCCATACTGCTTGATTATTTTAGAGAGTGTCTATTCGCACCGTGGTCTTCACCTATTTGCGCCGTATCCCCAATGTCGAAGTGCGTTCCTGCTGTTGTGATAGGCCTTATTACCTCCGAAGGAGGCCTTATTCCATTCACGGCGCGAGAGTCTTGACTGACATATGCCCTCTTTAGACACAACGCCTGCCGGGGTAGTGGAGCCTCCCTCTCCCTTCTCCCTTCTTCACCAGGGGAGTATTTGGGTTCTCGAGTTGAGTTGCGAGCTTTCAATCGGCCTCAGCGATGATTTTTTGATTTCCATGGCCTCGTGGCCGCAACGATCAGGAGGCCTTGTCCATGTTTTTCTACTTCACCGTTCACGAGCTGTGAGCTCCTGACATCAGCGACGAATTTCCGATTTCCATGGCCTGGTGCATGGCTGAGCCCCAAGTCACCGAGCTGCCGGACTTTCAGGATGTGCCAGCAGGCATCAGGTAAACCTTTCATCCGCTCCCGACAAGGATGAGTGCCAGTGATGATGATCTAATAGTCATTTCTCCGCAGCAGCGTCACGGGTCATCATCAATCTACAACCATGTCACCACCGACATGGAGGCTTCATTCCCACAAGTGGCTGCTCGACAATCATCTTCGCGGTGCCAACTTATTTAGCGCCGGCTTCTTCACTAACCCAAAGATGTTGGAGGTGGTGGATAGAACGGCCCCGATCTCTCGTGCAACACCCCTGCACTAAAACCACTCGAGTTGAGTTTGGTGTTAAAGTTTTTTTGTTGTGCTGGCTTCTCCATTTTGACTCATCGTAAAGTCAACACCAGTGATAAGAACACCGTATTCTCGAGGTACCTACCTATTTAAACCCCCAACATTACCTACATGTATCCGTAGAGAACAAACCTCCCACATCTCTCACAACAATCCTAATTAAATTCGATTTCGCACAATGGAGGTAACTAACTAGTTCTATCAGACTCTCTCATATCTTGGACTTCACCGACCTAAGACGGCGAAGCTCGTCTTCGTTGGGCTCGACAACGCCGGGAAATCAAGCCTGCTTCGAATTTGTGCAAACAAACTGCCAGGCTTCGCTGCGACTACATCGCACCCTGGCTCAGAGATGCTGACCAAAGCCAACGTTTCATTGACCACTCTCGACATTGGCGGACATCACAAAAACCGTGAGCTATTGACAGTGACCATCGGCGGGGCCTCAGCTATTATCTTCATGGTCGACACCCTAGATACTCAGCGATTTGAAGAAGCCGCATCAGGGCTTCACGCCCTCTCTGTTACCAAGGGACTCGAGGGGGTACCGTTCTTGGTGCCAGGCAATAAAATCGACTGCCCTGGTGCAAGTACGTGGCTTCTTGGCGTTTTTTGACGGGAAATAACTACAGCTTTATTCTATTGCTAACCTAAGTTGTCGTCGAACAGTCACGTCGGCGCAAGACATCTGGGATCGACTTCGGGTGCACGAAATTGAAAACCGACATATTAAGGTATTCATGTGCTCAGTAGGCACGGGGCTGGGATATCAGGAGGGTATTAGATGGCTTGCAGGCAAGATATAGGGGCGTGGGCACCGACAAGCCTTGTTGGCCCAGCTAATAATGCGTGATTTGTTTAGGAATTTCTAGAGTCGCCGGTTCACCCGGAGCGACGGGTCCTTAGGGCGCCGGAGATGTCGGAGATAAGAGATGCTCGAGCGCTGCTTTCCCCCTGTTTTTGTGTTTGACTTTGCGAAAACTAAATAAGGAAATTAGTTATTCTGCTGTGCAAGGCACAGACTTTGTCATCACGACCTACCGAATCACATTATATATCCCCGAACCTGAACCTGAGCATCAATACAAACCCCGATGTCGCTGTTTGGCGGCGGACGTCGGCATCAAGGCGCGACAAAATCCGGGCCCCACCCCGCCGAGATTTCAGGCGGGGACGGGATGTCTCGGTGTGGTTATTTGCCCGGGTGCCGACATCAAGGCTAGCAGCCAGCCAACAACAAATAGTGCGGCATTGCTCCCCCCCATCACGCTGACTAGGTAGCCAGCTGCTTGGGTCCAATTGAGCGGTCTCCCCATAAAACCATGAGACGGCTCTCTTGCATAAGACCTCGCATACAGCCACTGTCAACTGCCTTTGCTCGTAGCCCAAGACCACCTTCTGCCTCTTCCTTCGCTGCTGCTGCTGCTGCTGCGCGTCCTCAATTCTCCCTTCCCGCCGGTAATATCCCCCGCCGACGACTCCTCACCATGGCCACCGCACCTACATACACGTGCACCGTCACCAAGACGGTGCCCGCGCCGGAGTCTCTCCCGGAAAACAAGGCCGACCTCACGGCGCACCACGTGAAAAACAGCCAAGGCCAGACCATCAAGTTCCAGAACCCCCACCCCTCCGTCGGCGAGACCTTCACGTCTCTTGGCATCCTCAAGAAATTCGCCATGTAAGAACTTCCCCTTCCCACCTACCTCTCACCACGCACAAGTAAACTAACAACCCCCCAGCGCCCGCCTACGCGGCGAAATGCCCTCCCCCGACCTCACCTCAGTCTCCATTCCCCGCACAACCCCCACCTTCCTCCCTCGCTTTCCCTCTCCCTTTTCCCCCTCTAACCCCAACCCTTCCTCCCCTTCACCCCCTCTCCGCGCAACCTGGCTAGGCCACGCCTCCTACCTCCTCGAATTCCCCTCCGGCATCCGCATCCTCTTCGACCCGGTCTTCGAAGACCGGTGCTCCCCGCTCTCCTTTGCCGGGCCCAAGCGATACTCCCCGCCAGCGTGTCCTATCTCGTCCATCCCTTTCATCGACGCCGTGATAATCTCGCACTCGCATTACGACCACCTTTCGTACCCGACGGTGCTGGAGATTGTGAAGCGGTTTCCGGGGGTGCATTTCTTTGTGGGGCTGGGGCTGGAGAAGTGGTTTCGGGCGAGTGGGGTGGTGAATGTCACGGAGTTGGATTGGTGGGAGGGTGTGGATGTTGTTTTGAGGGGGGAGGGGGAGGGCAAAGGGGGAGAAGGGGAAATAAAGGCGAGGATCTCGTGTCTGCCGAGTCAGCACTTTTCGGGGCGCACGGGGATGGATAAGGACCACACGCTATGGGCGTCGTGGAGCGTGGAGTCGGGGGGTAAATCGGTGTGGTTTGGGGGCGACACTGGGTACCGGGCCGTGCCGGAGCTGCCGAAGGGGGTGGATGACTACGGGGCCGAGTACGATGAGCTGCCGCGGTGTCCGGAATTTGAGAAGATCGGGCGGCTGAGGGGCCCGTTCGATCTGGGGCTGATTCCCATCGCGGCATACAGCCCGCGGCATTTGATGAGCAATGTGCACGCGAATCCGTATGATGCCGTGGAGATCTTCAAGGATACAAGGTGCAAGCGGGCAATGGGGATACATTGGGGGACATGGGTGTTGACGACTGAGCACCCAGAAGAGCCACCGAATTTGCTGAAGGAAGCGCTGAAGAAGAGCGGGATTGCTGAGACGGGTGTGTTCGATACGTGCGCCATCGGGGAGAGCCGGGAGTTTTGATCGCCGCGGATGTCAAGGGGAATCTCCACTCTGTTCCCGGGGAGCCATGAAGCATCTAGCATACTTCGAGAAAAAAAAGATAATATCATGTACCATACATCTTAGCGTCGTAAATGACATTGTAACGCAACATCATGTAGTCATCGCACCTCCTTTTCACGACAACCCTCTAGGCCGAAGACGCGGCCGCAGGTGTCAAAATTAGCATAACATAGCCCACCTCCCCGTCGCCGTTCTTCAACGGCGCCCAGTGACTCACCATCTTTCGCGTCTTTGTTCCAAAAAACACATGGCTGAGAATCTCAGCTCCACGGTCAAACGTCTCACTCAGCCGCGGTCTAGGGTCCGTATCCACAACCAGCGACGCCCCTGCCACAGCGCCGACACCGCTCACTGCCGCTGCCGCCCTTATCATGCTCCCGTTCCTCGAGTGCTTCGGCATATGGTTTCTGGCCGCCGTTGTCTCGGCACTCGCTGTCAGGTCCACGCTGAACGACTCACCCGCGCCAATCTTGTCGATCACAGTTGTCTTGAGACTCCTGTTGACACCCGACGGGCTCACATGCCCCGCGAGCACGGAGAAGATGTCGTGGCCGAGCACGGCATCGCTATTGTTGCTACGGAGGCCCAGGAGCTCAAGCGCAAAGGAGGAGCAAAAGGCAACAGGCATTCGGGCGGTGTGGTATCCGCGTGCTTGCGGCTGCTGTGGCTGGGTTGAGCAGGGCACATATTTCATGACGAAGAAACGTGAGTACGGCGTGCTGAACTCGTCAGGCTGGCGTTCCAGTTGTGGATTCCGTGTCGTGAAGGCTCGTCTCTTGGCCGACGGGACATCCTCCGTCGTGGTGGAAGTGACAGCCAGCGGTGTGACGGGGCGGGGCGACTGCGGCCTGCCAAGTGCGGTTGACTTGCGAGAAAAGCGCCGAAAGAATCGGTGGCCTTTTGGCCGAGATCTCGGGCTCCGAAGACCAGCTGGTATGTCTTGTACCACGCGCTCCTGGGAGACAGCCGTGGGAGTTCTCCAGACGGGACGATCTTGAGTGCTCAGCGCGGCCGCTGGAGGGAACTCTTCACCTGGCGGGCCAAAGTTTAGAATGCGTAGAATGTCCTTTGTGTCCGATCCCATGCTCTCTGAAACATTGATCTGTGCGCCGAGGTGATAGCGGACGCTGCCTTTCTCGAGGAGCGGATAAACAAATAGGAGATTCCAAAACTGCGTCCCGTCTTTACGATGGTTGACGATGAGCTCGACCGTCTCCTGCCCCAGTGCGATCGATTCCCTGAGCCGCTGCGTAGTGTCATTGTCGGTGGGAAGACCCTGAAGAATTCTGCAGTTTTTACCAATGATCTCCCGTCGTCGGTATCCTGAAAGCCGCAGGAGCCCATCGGAGGCATACACAATAGGGTTGTCGCGCTTAAACGGATTAGAGAGACAAAACGCATCGCCAAGACCGGGGTAAGCTGATTTGAACCCTCCGGTCAATGAGCGGCTCACTGACATTGAACTGCGCATGCATTGGGTGAGTTGAAACTTGACAAAATCAGGGTAGAGGTCCCTCGCCAGCCGGTCTTCGACCGAGTCCCTTGCATCCCGATATAGCCTCTCCAATGGTGGAAGCACCGATCTCGCGCAGTGCTTGGTATTGGATTTGAGGGTATCCGACAAGACAGCCGGGAGTGCCAGGGGTGATGTTGCGGTGATACCAGTGAAGTTTGTCGATATCTGACTGATTAGGGACGCCATATTCCCAAAGACACGGGAATATTCGTCTACCTTCACAAGTATCAGCGCCACGGTCTAGGGCAACGCCGGAACCAATAAGGAATATTTACCTTCAGTAGGAATTCCATATCCGCAGTACAATGTCTGCTTTTTGCAAACTGATAGAGTCTATGACCTGTTGTCGGGTTGGAGAATGCCATCTTGATCACCTCGGGACCAAAGAAATTGGGAAGAGGCCGGCTCTGCTGGGGAGGCTCTCTGGTATCCAAGCTTCTCCCAAGAGAGTTTGTATCGACATTGCTTGCAGCGTCGTAGCTGAGGGGCCTCCCACGGGTGTCTGTTGAGCGTGGCGACCCATTCGAGTTGTAGTCCGTGTATTGGCGTAAAGCAGCGCGGTTTGTATGCAGTGCCAAACCGGAGTCACTCCGGAGCCGCAAATGTAAATTGCTTCCTCTGAGCTTGGGACTTCTTGGGGCCGGCGGAGGCGATAACACAGTGGTGGCACTCGGGTCTGCGGAGACTGGGCCGAATCTGTATGGGAGGACAAGCACGACATTCGATTGGGCGCTACCCCGACGACTCCAGTCCTCGTCCAGCGTAGAAAGTGAGTCGAGGGTGTCCCTTCTTACAGCCCCCATCGTGAAAAGTCGTCACTTTGTGGCGTGATGGGTGAGAAAAGGGGGGAGGCAGAAAAAGCGATGCGTCAAAAGTTGCAAATACTCCAACGCCAAATAATGACATGTCATTAGATGAATTATGGGAGTGGTTTGGCATCCACCAATGTGTCAGCTGTTGGAAGAAGGGGAGGCGACCTCGCCAGCGAGCGAACAAGGGCCGTCACTCTTTACATTGACAGACACTCCGTCGGAAATGACTCGAGCCTGGCAACGAATCGGCCATCTTCCGTGAGCTCTGCAGTCGAAAATCGACGGGCTACATCTAGAGCCAGAAACCCAAGTGGAGACGAGTGCAGCGAAATGGCACCCGCGCGGAGGGGGCTGTGAACCGAGACTGTGTTTGGCGGCTGGGGCATGGATGTGCCAAACCGAGTGGGTTCCAACATTGGATGCCACCCAGTTGCATGGCTCGCCGGCTAGATGATCGCAAACGGTAGAAACTTTGCAGAGATGCTCACGAATCGGGATGTCATGGCTCTGGCGCTACCGACACTTGTCGGGCGAGTGGCTTCTGAAGTCCGCCACCGAACGTCAAGATAGTGGAGCTCCTTTGGAAGGTTGAGAAAAACACCCTGGAAAGCCTGAGAAGCATCAATTGAAGGTCATGTGCGGCTAGAGGCTCGTCCTCGATTGCGTTTGCACCGAGGACTCTGATCGTCACCGGTTTGGTTCCACAGGACGCGGCAGACGGAAATCTACTCCACATGAATGACGGAAAGCCGAACCGCTGATATGTTTCAGGTTCCGACTACTAGCCGAGTCTGCGCGGTAAATGGGGATTGAATTGCGGGCGGCGGTGGGGGTGATTGGAATCGTTATAGGAAATGTTCAGTTGAAGGCTAGTCTAGTTCACCGACCCACTGAATCCAAACTCAACTCCAGATCTCGAACAACGGCACACTATCGCAAGTGGTGGTGATCATTCTTCTTCGGAGTCGCGGCCTCGTGGCTGGTATCGGGGGCTTACCAACAACCGTAACTCTGGCGACCTAGGCGGAGTGAGGTTGCTCGTCCGGGGCGATCCTGCGGGCCACGTCTTGGACGCAGCACAGAAAATGTTCCGCCGATAGCCGAGACTTGTAGGTGGCAACTGGCAGGACAACAGCATGCGCAAACAGCCATAAATGGCAAATGCTGGATATCGGAGTGGCTCGGGTGGTAATAAACATGCAAGCCGAGCTCGACGCAAGCATGCGAACGGTTCTTGAGCAGAACATCGAAGCCGCAGGAAGCGCCAAATTTGATGGGGTCGGTCGTGGGGGCGCTGATCTACTGTGGTAGCGGCACAGCGGGCAAGTTCGCTGTGTCGCGCATGTCTGCAGGAACAGACATTGCGTGCATGGCGCTAAAATAGCCGATCTCCAGCGGAAAGGTGGGACGATCGCCTGCCAGCAGGGATCTCCCGTGGCACGCACCATGACTCCACCAAACAGCAACGACAAGGCACTAATGCATCACCAAACATCGAGGAACACAGATGGACGTTGCCACGGCAGGCTCTCGTTACTCCCGCAATTTGTACGGAAACGGCTTGAATGAAGGGAACATCTGCCAGGTCTCTGTTGAAGTGCTGGGACGATGGCACGGCGACACCCGTCGTCACACTCGAGATCTGAGACATTCCACTCGGACAACTATGGCCAAGCCAAAGCAAACCAGGGCCGTTATGGCTCGATGCAGTAATCACCACGAAGAACCTACCAGGAACATGTTTTGTAGCCGCTACGGGCGGGTATTCGAGCTGCATCTATATTGCTCGCGTCTGGGTGAATCCACGGTTCCGCCTCATACCCCCACGGTACTTTCTTCCCCCGGTACGGTATCTATCTATAAGTGGAGGGGGTATCGCCGCGCGTCTCTCTCCGGATAACCCGCAGGCGACTCGACTGCTGTTGTTGGCTATAGGGCGATGGCATCTCTCGTTGCCTTCTGTTGGCTTGTGCTGGCGGGCAGGGCGCTCTCTCTCGACGACTTCGATCCCCTGAAGCACATCGATCCGCTGATTGGAGCGAGTAACGGCGGCAATGTCTTTCCTGGCGCTTCTCTTCCGTACGGGATGGCGAAAGCTGTCGCCGATACGAATAGTTCCAGCAACCAGGGCGGTTTTACGCTGGACGGGGCCGTGGTCACAGGTTTCAGCACGATGCATGACAGCGGCACTGGTGGGAATCCAAGTCTCGGCAACTTTGCCCTGTTCCCCTACACCAACTGCCCGGACGGCGATATCAACCAGTGCGCCTTTCCCAAGAAGGCCAGGGCGAGGTTCGGTGCATTTGGCAACGGCAGCGTGACTTCGAAGCCAGGCATATTCGGCCTTACTCTGGAGAGCGGTATTCGTGCCGACATGACTGTTACGCAGAGAGCTTCGCTGTTCAAATTTGCGTTTCCCCCTGTTGGCTCCGACGGGGAACCAGCCCAACCGCTTATTCTACAAGATCTTACGGATCTAGCAGACTCGAGGCAGGATAACGGCACTGTGTCGGTAGATGCAAAGACTGGACGTATTACTGGCAGTGCGCGGTTCCTCCCGAGCTTTGGTGGTGGGAACTTTGTGCTCTATTTCTGCACCGATTTCAGGGGGGCCGACATCCTGGACAGCGGCATCTATGTCAACAGTCGTGCGAGTATTTCCGTCAAAGATCTGACCATTTCAAGATCTATCAATGGCTATCCACTACCCGGAGGGGCTTTCGTAAGGTTCAAGTCAGCCGACGACCCGATTCTCGTCCGCACCGCGACGAGTTTCATCAGCGTTGAGCAGGCATGTTCGCACGGGGAGAGCGAGATTCCTAAATTTGACTTCATCAAAGTCTACGATGCCGCAACAGAGGTGTGGAAAGAGAAGCTTCGGCCGATTCGGGTCTCTCCAAAAGGCATCAATGAGAGCACCCTAACAAACTTCTACAGTGGTATTTATCGTACCATGATCAATCCCCAGAACTACACAGGAGAGAATCCGCTCTGGTCCAGCAAGGAGCCATACTTTGATTCATTTTATTGGTGAGTTGTAGGGTGCCATCCCGTTCAAACGCCACGAGAGACTGATCCGGCCAGCATATGGGATCTTTTCCGGTCTCAACTTCCTTTTCTTACCATCACGGACCCGGTAGCCGTTGCTGAAATGATACGGTCTCTCATCGATACATATCGGCATGTAGGGTGGCTACCTGACTGTCGAATGAGTTTGAACAAAGGCTACACACAAGTGGGAACTTACCCTGGCTATGGATACCTATTGTGCGCTGACAATAAAAGGGCGGTTCCAACGCCGATAACGTGCTCGCAGATGCATATGTCAAGGGAATTGATGGAGGTATTAACGTGAGATGCACCCTGATGACCCCTAGTTGCGCAACCATGCTGATCCCAAACCTAGTGGGACGATGGATATGCTGCAGTGGTGAAAGATGCTGAAGTCGAGCCGTACGACTGGTGTTGCGAGGGTCGCGGTGGTCTCGATTCTTGGAAGGCCCTTGGCTACATCCCTGTCCAAGACTTTGACTACAAGGGCTTTGGGACCATGACAAGAAGTATCTCGCGGACGCTGGAGTACTCATATAACGACTTCTGCATCGCCCAGATGGCAGAGAAGATGGGCAAACTTGCCGAGTACGAAAAGTACATCGAATCCAGCTCGAACTGGCAGAACCTCTACAAGGCCGACCAGACGTCCGCCTGGTGGAATGGAACTGACACAGGTTTCGTGGGCTTCTTCGAGCCCCGGTTTCTCAACAAAACGTGGGGCTACCAGAACCCCCTGAATTGCAGTTATCTCGACGACTACAGCGCTTGCTCACTCCAGAACTCTGGAAGGGAAACATTTGAGAGCAGCATCTGGGAATACGGGTTGTGAGTTCCAACCATTCATTCCCTCTACCTCTCGCGGAAAAGTCGGACCCTAACCCCCTCCAGCTTCGTCCCTCATGACCAAGCCACTCTCATGACCCTCTACGACGGTCCCGAGGCCTTTGTTCGCCGATTAAACTACCTTCACGACCAAAACATCACCTACATCGGCAACGAGCCCGCCTTCCTCACCGTTTTCCAGTATCACTACGCCGGCCGTCCCGCCCTCTCCGCCAAGCGCGCCCATTTCTACATCCCCTCCTTTTTCAGTCCCACACCCGGCGGCCTGCCCGGCAACGACGACAGCGGTGCCATGGGCTCTTTCGTCGCCTTCGCTATGATGGGCCTCTTCCCCAACCCAGGCCAGGACGTCTACCTCATCACACCGCCCTTCTTCGAGGAAGTCAACATCACCAATCCACTGACGGGCAAGACGGCCAGAGTTCGCAACGTCAATTTTGACCCGGAGTATGAGAGTATCTACATCCAAAGTGCGACGCTTGATGGGGCGGCGTATACGAAGAATTGGATTGATCATAGCTTCTTTACGCAGGGGAAGGAGCTGGTGCTGACGCTGGGGAGGAATGAGAGTTCGTGGGGAACTCGGGTGCAGGATCTCCCGCCGAGTTTGGGGAAGTACGTTGGGTTTAATGGGACGTTCTCGGCGGCGACGGGGGTAAGTTTGGGGTCGAGGCGGGTGAGGAGGTATAAGAGCGAGTTTGCATTGAGGGTTGGTGAGAAATTGGGGGCATGAGGCTTTGGTATCAACGTGGAATTCTCATGGTCTTCTTTGGCGAGGCGAGCGTGTCACCTGTGTATTCGTAACCCTGCGGCAATAAGAGAGATTCAGATGGAATTTACAAGTAAATTTTGAAAGAAAAAAAGTAGCGGGGTATCTAAGTGAAGAGTATCAACAGCGTCTCGAGGAACGATATAGCTAGGTACACCAAGACTCGCAACTTGGTAGGGAGGTAGATATCCACAGAACCTCAGCCTAGATCAAGGCGAAGAAAGATAGCACAAATGTCGCAAAGCTAGCAATCCAGGTTATTACCCCTGGCACTGCAGCACCACCAGGTGCTCTCGCCGGTGACGGAGGGACCGTCACGGTAACAGTAGTGCTTATGCTGGCAGCATTTTCCGTCGTAGACGGTTTCGTCCCGATGTTACTGAAGCCGCCGCCCTTGGTGGTCGTGCGGCTAGGGGTGAATTCATCGCAGAATTGCCCTAGTGCGGAGATAACTGGGGGTGTTAGTTTGGTGGGGAAAAGGGAGAAAGGGGGAAAGGCGTTGCCGTACTTGAATACTCGGACGGGACGGCCGTCTTAGCAAAGGGAGCACAGGAGTCAGCGTAGTCGTCGAACTTGGTGTTGTATTTCCCTAGGAGGTCGTAGCAAAGACAGTCGGCCATGCGCGAGAGCCCAATGGTTGACCATCCTGGCACCTTGTCGGTGCACGACGCATAGACGCTCACGAAGGAGGTACACGCCGCGGGCGGGACCGCGGTTGGGGTGCTCGTCTTCTTGGTTGATGTTGGTGTCGCGGCGCCGCATGTGCTGGTCGCGCATATACCATAGAGCAGCGAAATGGTGGTGAAAATGGCTGTTTCGGTGGGAAACGAGGTTGCGATGTACGTGGAGCACGACGAATACTCGTCGATAAGAGCGAGGCCGCTGTAGCAGCACAGACAGGATTTTGCGCTCGCGGTCGGTGCTGCGTCATTAAGATAGCCCGATGATATGCATGCGCTGAGGACGACATCGGCGGAGGCGCATGCTGAGATCTCGGCGTCGGTGACGGCGGCGGCGATGATATTTTTGACTACGTTCACGTTGATCTTCCCGGGAAATATGACCTCCTCGATGTGGGTGACGGTTATATATTCTTCAAGAAAGGCCGCCGCGCTGCCTGCTAGGGCCAGTGCGGGGAGGAGCTTTCGCGCGATGGAGGGCATCGTCGTGATGTCAGTCGACGAGAGCTGCCGTGGTTAGGAGGATGATCAGGGTACGGTGCAAAGCCGGCCATGATGGGGCTCCGCGCCGAGTGCGCCGAGTGCGCCGGGAGCAGTACCAATTTAACATGAATGCGACAACGGCACGATGGCAAGGCTGCCAGTCGGTCTGGCACACCCTCTTCCGCGTCCTTGATCAATATCGTGAATTTAGGGGTTGGTGTGGCTCGGCGAATGCGGGCAACCTTGGTAACGAGCGGGGTCTGGCCAACAGGGTCCTCAGGGGCGGCTCAGGGCCCAGGGCCTACGGATCCAGAGGGCTGGTGCTGGAGTGAAATTGCCCAGGATTTCCTTGCGGGATGTCCAGCTCAAGACATCTTGTCTTTTACTTGGATACTCCCGGTCTAGCCAACCCCACGAAGCGGGAGATCAGCAACTTATCGCGCGAAAGCACCATGGGTTTTACCCAGGGGATTCTGTGGTGAATTTCGTTGCGGCTGAGGCAATTGTAGTGATCCTTGCCGCCCTCCCGTTCGGGGGTGGGTTGATTGGAGAATGGATGCAGCTGGCTACTGCAGAGCGAGCACACCACACTTGCAGGAGGGGAGGGACTGCCATCTTGGCAATGCATTGGATGTTTGGGACGAAAAGGACTCAGCTTGAGTGATCAAGAGAAGCATCGCAGCCTTCGCAGAGGCTGCGAGACTCCTTTTCTTCCACTTGTGTGTCGAAATGGGAGGACTGCAGGTCGCCTTCGCCTCCATAACAGACTTATCAGATGGTTTTGGCAAATCAGCTGCTCTTTCATCCGGTGTCAGGCAAATTCAGGCCCAACCCTGGAGGTCAAAAGACCAAACAAAGCCGGTCACGTGAACAGGCAAGGTTGGCTATGACGTCCCGACGCGACGCGCTCCGGTTGTTGCGCCTTGGCCCACATCAAACTTCGTGGCGGGCGCCAAAAAAAAAAGTCCCCAAACGGTCCTCAATCCAGACTTTGTTCCACGATCTGCATATGTGATGACTTCACGCCAGTGGGATGCTCTGACTGCGCCCATGTGAAGCATCTCGTCGTTACCATAGCCCCCCGTCTTTGTGCCCTCTGAGACACCCCTGGCCACTCTTTGCTCAGCGCGCTGAGCACCTCCGCTCATTTCAGCACCAACCAGCAGCGCACACGATGGCGTCGCCATTTTCTAAGTCGCTGTCGCCACCAAAGAGAGTTTCGGCACCAATGGCCCAGACCGGCAACAAAGCAGGCGGGCCGCCCGATGACAGCGATCTGGCCCAGTCTCTGAACAAGCTATCTCTCTCAACATCCTCCCCCGCGAGAACGCCTCGGTCTCCTCGCCCTCCTGCTCCCGGCGCTGTCAAGCAATCCACCAGATCCCCCAGCACTCCTCGCCCGGGCAGTTCTATGCGGAGCCCTCTCAACGGCTCATTTGCTAACGGCACGCCATCTCGCTCCGGAACTCCAACTTTGCTACGGAAAGCATCCCTGAACTCGCTCCACTCGGCAAACGGCGTTGCGCCTCCCCGCCGCTCGAGCTCAGCCAATATCTTGCCTCCACGGTCGCCGCTTCGAAGCTCCTCGCCGGAAATGCCGCCAACTCCGACGCTGACGGCCGAATCTGTCGCCAGCGACTACTTCCGGGCCGAACTAGCAGCCCATCAGGCCGACACAGCAGCTCCCGCTGAGACGGTCGTCATCCTCCACGATGCCTGTTACGGCCATCGCTTTTCCCGGCCTCGCACTTCACGTGCGGCGCTGAACACTATTGTCGAACGGCCCGAGAGACTTAAAGCATGTGCGTTGGGTGTTTCGGCAGCATACGTGCGCCTGGGCGACCGGCACGAAGAAGGGGCGTTTCCCATTCGTCCAGGACTGAACCCAGCCTCGATCCCCTCAGTACCCTTTCGGATTCATAAGACCAGCCGCCGGCTCTCCCTAACGTCCCAGACCGTCACCAACGTCCACGGCGTGAAATGGATGGAGGAGTTGAAATCGATGTGCGACTCGGCAGAGGCAAAGCTTGCAATGAATGGGAAGGAGCTCCAGCGGCCCGAGATCGATAGAGGCTCCAGCGGAGAAACGCCACCAAAGCTGCACGAGGGCGATTTGTATCTGTGTGCTGAATCGCTGCAGGCGTTGGAGGGCTCCCTGGGCGGCGTCTGCGATGCCGTCGATGCCGTCTTCAGGCCTGAGGGACCAAAGCGGGCGTTTGTCGCCATTCGACCTCCGGGCCACCACTGTTCGGCAAACTATCCTTCGGGCTTTTGCTGGATCAATAATGTCCACGTCGGCATTATGCACGCCATTCTGAGCCACGGGTTAACTCACGCGGCCATCATAGACTTCGATTTGCACCATGGAGATGGCTCTCAGTCGATCACCTGGCAGCACAACTCCAGAAGCATAGGCCTAGCCAAGAACGCGGCGTGGTGGAAGAAGACGTCGATCGGTTATTTCAGTTTGCACGACATTAACTCGTACCCGTGCGAGATGGGCGATGAAGAGAAAGTTAGGAACGCAAGCATCTGCATCGAAAACGCGCACGGCCAGAACATCTGGAATGTTCATTTGCAGCCCTGGAAAACTGAGGCCGAGTTCTTCGCGCTGTATGAGTCCAAGTATGCCGTCTTGCTCGAGAAGACGCGGAACTATCTCAGAGACCAAACAGAACGCCTCCGCGCGGCTGGGTTGAACTCGAGAGCTGCTATATTCCTTTCGGCGGGCTTTGACGCGAGCGAACACGAGGGTGCGGGAATGCAGAGACACAACGTCAATGTGCCCACGGAGTTCTATGCAAGGTTGACCCGTGACGTGGTGCGGATTGCTGCAGAGGAGGGAACGAGCGTCGAGGGCCGCATCATTAGCGTTCTGGAGGGCGGGTATAGCGATCGTGCGCTCTGCTCGGGCATCTTGAGCCACTTGAGTGGCCTCGCGGGGGACGACCCTGCCACAAAGGAACAAGACTTCAACGGTCTTGGTTATGAGATGGGTCAGAGGATCGGTTCGGTTCGCGGGCGCAAGGACTCATCTACTAGTGACAGAGGGAACCGACGCTACGATCCGTCCTGGTGGTCCACTGCTGAGCTTGCGCGACTGGAGCAGACCATGGCACCCGATCTGCAAGAACCCCGGAAACCCAGAAGCACAGAACCACCCACGTACTCTTCGCCCACCCAGTCATTCTCAGCCAAAATGGTGGTACCAAAGGTCCGTCGAAGCATGTCGGGGCTGTCTCCAAATGGGCGAATCAGCATATCTAGAGCTCCCTCTCCTCCCCCGCCTGAGATCCTCTGGCCCACTGCCGTTCATGAGCTGAGTAAACTCCTGATTCCAACCGGGCGCCAAACAGACAGCTGTAAGCATGAGGACCTGAATGCGGAAGCCACACGTGCCCGCCGTGAGAAGGCCGTCCTGTCACAATCTGTCCCACCCGCTGTTCAAGGGGAAAGGGCTCCGACTAGGATGTCTTTGAGGGAGCGCAAAGCGAAGCCGATACTTCAGATTGATGAAGAGTCCGAGGAGGATTGGAAACACAGAAGGAGAACTGTTGCAGGGTCTTCTGTGCTCGCGAGCGAGAGGGCAGGGTCTCGAGGAGGTACCCCAGCGCCCAACAGAAGACAGACCGGTCGGCGACTTAGTGCAGCGTCGACAATCGTGTCAGAAGGCTTCGACCCGGTGCCGCCAGGCCCTTTGACCGCTCCAATTCGCGGGACGTCAAGACCAGACACGTCATTGACCATCAGACCCGAGTCATCGATGAGCGTTAGGGTTGCAAACGGTAACCCACTTACTGTAAAAAAGACCCGTGCTCCGGTCAAGAAGGAACCTGTCCCGCGTGCCCCGAGAATGCCCAAGAAGCCTGTTGGTGCCAATGGTAATGGGACAGGAGCAGCTGCAAGGAGAACTTCGCCGCTTTCCGCAACACCCACTAGCGTGTCACCAGAGCCGACCGTCGTCAATAAAACTACAAATGCTATGGACGACCTAACTAATGACATGAAGAAAGTCAAGATCACACTGATCACGAAAGCGCAGCGTGAAGCTAGGGAGCGGGAGCGTCAGGCTCGGGAGAAGCTGGCCCACGCTGACACCATATCGGTAGCGTCGACTCCCGTGGAGAATAAGCCGATGCTGGAGCCCGAGCAGCTACACGCATTGCCTTCATCGCCCGCAGAAGTTACGGGCCCCCCGTTGTCCAGTCCTCCCGCTATTAGCGGTCCGGGGCTGGCGTCGGGAGAGCCGTCTCCTGGTCAGCAGCATTTTGCTGAGTTATCTGGCGTTGACGTGCTGCCCAGCCCATCGACTCCAGGCTTTGGGCGCGCCCCGGTGCTGCCGCAGAGAATTCCACTTCCGTCTAGTTCACCCGCAGCTGCGAGTCCCTCGCGCAGCCCGGCGCGCAGTCCTACCCGGGACCGTTGGACTTCCGAAGCCGCTGACGTATTCATCCCGTACCAGCCAGAAGGCCCCGCTGCTTCGCCCCTCGCCCAGCAGCAGCAGCCGCCGCTGCAGTGGCTGCCGCCCAACACGGCGACTCCTTCATCGGTTATGCGCCGTGCGGATCTTCCCGTGTTCACGGCTACATCGGCAATCCCCTTTGCGGCCCCGCTGCGCACGGGAAAGTCACCCTCATCGCCGCTGAAGAGACGTGATGATTTACTCTGGGAAGTGCCAGAGACACCGGAAAAATAAGAAGTTGCAATGCATTGGGGTTCAGGTTCATTGGGCATTATTATTGAAGACTATGATTGCTGTAATTGTTAGGGAAGCTGGGGAGACAAGTTCTTTTGTGATTTTGGGATCGGGGCGTTTGTGTATGGGATTTGGGTTGGGGTCCCTTCTCGCCAGGGCACATGGCTGTGTTGGATAAAAGCAGACCGCAGAAGGTAGTCTTGTTTGGGTGTACTTTGGGTTTGGTGTACAAGTACCTGTTGATTAGACCGAGGGCTTGGAGTGGACTCGGATTGGATGGACGGAGTATTCTGTGTGGAGATACCCGTTTTTGGTGTTCTTGATGGCTCTGATGGGGCTGTTTCACGTGGTGGATTGTAGCAGACAGGATTGCAATTTGATATCATGCAAGCAGTGCTGGGAGCGAGTGCAAGTGCAATGTCAAAGTCGACGTGAAGTGGGCGGACAACTGATTGAGGCATGCTTTTCCCTCCCCTCGAATGCTAAACGCGTAAAGGGGGTGCGAGTGAAACTCAACTCGCCCGTCTCGTCAAACCGACAAAGAATCCATTGTGTACCTAACCCAACATACAGTTCAACCTGTACTCTAGAAACCCATGTTAAGCGTTGTAGATATCTCAGCAAGGGGGAGTGACAAAGCCTCGGACCACCAAGGCATTGTCCTTCGATCGACACAAAGAGGAGTTTCCGGCCCGGGCCATTTCCGCGACAGAACAATCACTTGTCTTCCTATTCCATTATCTCAACAACAAAGAGATAGTGTTTTTGACTCGAAACACAGCCACCCTCATTTCATTCATCGTAACCTAAACCCCATGAGTATAATAACCGCGGTATTTGTCCCTTCAAAACTATCTATCTCACTCAGTATCACCCAGCTCTACGAGTTTGAGTTTCTAACCACCTACTTACTTTTCTATCTAGGTCCAAAACCCCAATCAGCAACCGATAAATACCATAGGTACAACAGGTAAGTAGTTCTCCATCCCAACAAGCTAACTCTCTTTTATTTCCGGAACCTACCCACCCAAACCCGGTGCACAGCCAACCCAACACAAACCACAAGGTAAGTCCCCCTTCCCTCTCTAAGTTAACCCCCATATTATTTTCTTCCCCAAGTCAAGAAGACAGGATCTCTTAGGACACCCAAAAACAAAATGTGTACCGGCTCCGGTTACACCCTCCGCTGCGATCACGAACTAATCCACTTCACCACCCGCTGTCCCAAGGAATGCACCACCCTGTCCCCTGACTTCCTCGAAGACCTGGACGACATCTGCGCGGTATGCCAGAACAGGTACAACTTTGAGTCACTCGGACGGACACATGCCATCTTGTTGTCTCAGATGAAGGACCAGCTTGCAGTGGCCAAGGAGAAGGGTGACCAGGGAGTTATTCGTGCCATTAAGACGCAGATTCAGCAGCTTAGCAAGACGAGGGAGGCCGATATGAAACGTGCTCATGACTTAAGGTGGGCCTTTTCTGATGTGAAGTGGCCTGGTAAGCAGCCTGCGGACTGGGAGTAGAAGGAGGGATTCGGATCGGGGTATGAGACTACCTACGGGTAAACACGTGGACTCGTGGATTTAACGCTGGTAAGTGACCAAAATACATACATACATTTTCATTATTATTCATCATGCTGACAGTACTATTGTTTGACTCAAGTGATATCCAAGCCGTGTCTTCTTTTGCACTCAACCCAATGCTGCCGATGGCCCCAGGTGACCCAGGTCGGTGTGAACCCCTCCAAAGCCCTTTTCCTCCCATATTGATCCTAACCTCCAGTTTGCGCCCGATCCCTCGAAGCCACAAGCTGAGATAACTCACCCACTCCGAGCGAGGCTCCTTTGGTCATTGGTGCGCCGGCCTGCCAATCCTGTCTCACATCACGATATTCCTTCATCCGTTCTTGCGCCAGTGGCCCTGCTCGTCTTTTATCACTGGCGCACCGAAGCAACGGCAGAAGCACAACACCAGACAGTGCCTCGGCGACTTTGGACGGCGCAACACCGTGACGTGTGGCCACATCTGTGTAAGGAAAGACAGCTTCAACCGTCTCAGCAACGTCCACAAGAAGATTCTGCGCGTGTTTTTTGTTGCGTGGGGGGTCTGGGGCGGGTGTTAAGCGGGAATTGAGTTGATGTCCTTGCGGAGCGGCGGAGCTGGGGTTGGTTGGAGGGGGTAACATCTCCGAGCTCTTGTTGGCACCGACTGTAGGGTGCATTGTAAGCGCCCCGACACTGCCCATCTGAAACCCCTTTGGCGGGTGATCTTGGCGATGATGGTGGTGGCTTGAGGTGTCACTTGGGAACTGAAAGCCCTGGCTTTGGTAAGCTAGTTGCGGAGTGTTTGCGCCCGGGCGGCCCATGGCACAGATGAGGCAGTTCGCTCTGCGAGCTGTTGTAGAGTGCGACGAAGTGCCGGGGGTAATCGGAATATTGGAGGGCATAATGCTTCCTGAGCTACCAGTGCTGGATGCCATGTGGAGGTGGTCTTGCCGTTGCGTTGCGCCAGAGCTTCCGGTCGCGAAGCTGCTCGCATAAGCAGCAGCTGCAGTACCAGCAATGGGCTTTGATAAAGGGCCGGTATCTGGGGCTAAAGGGTATGGTGTGTACGGATGTTGCGTAAGAGGCATCGGGACAAGGTTGCCCGTCGAGTACATGGTAAACGGAATGCCGCTCTGGGAATTCAGTGCCCCAAGCACGGGAGGAGCCGGTGGTCGGTTGCCCGTGAGCCCAGTGGGTCCAGCTATCTGACTCGGCAAGTTATCGATCTGCGTACGCATATTCTTCGATAGATCTTGACCGATAGATGCGCTAGAGCTCGGAGTTGTGTAGCCGTTGAAGTCGAGGCAGGATATCTGATCAAGGCGGACTGTCGGGCGCGGAGGTGTACCATGAGGAGCATTTGACGGCAGAGCGCTGGCCCGCAGCATGGCAGGTGAGACCGTCCGCGGCATTGACTTGGGGGAGACTTGCTCCGGAAGATGCAGACGGGATGGGCCCGAAGGGGAGTGGGGAGGTGGGAACTTGAAGTTCTCGAAGAGCGGAAGTGAGGCGCCACGGTCGTCGAGGGACATATCGGGTACCGGGGTAGTAGTATTTGCAACCCCTACCACCATGCTGCGGCTCCGGTCAACCTGCAGCCCGGTGGCCTGGTTGGGGATCGCTTTCTGGTAAATGACTGGGACTGGGGGTGGCGGAGGCATGACCTGCGGTTGCTGCTGGCCCGAATTCTGATTCTGATTCAGATTCTGGTTCAGATTTTGATTCTGATTCTCAGCGGCGTGGTAGGTAGGGCGCCGTTTCTTGACGGGTTTCGAGGAGACAAATTCAACATCGTCGTCCAGTGCTCTTTTGGGGGATGCGGAAACAGCAGCCTCTGCATAGCCCTGCTGCTGCGTTTGGGCTGTAGATGCCATTCTGTCAAAGTGGCATCGCCTGGTCCTGGTGTGCCGTCGCGGGATCCGGGTGCCGGAAGAGCGGGAGGACGGAGCAGATACAAGGCTGCCAATATATGTCTGCTGCGTCAAAGAGAGCGCGACATGGAACTCTGGGTATGCAATTGTCATGCAGCAGGGTGACCAGCGCCCTCCACAAAGGTAAGGAAAGTCACATTTTCACGGCGGGAAAAAGACATGAGAGATTTGGTGCGGCGCTGTTTGCGTTTCTGTGGGAATAAAATAAACCCAGTGCACATCAGTAGTGCCCGGTGAGTTTAGATGCAAAAAGTGCTCCCCAGTTCCTCGTTTGCGACTGCCTCAGGAGGTGTGTGTGCCCCTGAAACAGGTAAACAAGTGACCCGCAGACAGCTGCCAGCAGGTGGCTCGGGCAAACAGCGCAGCACCCCGCTTCCGTCTAATGTTAACCCCCCGAAAATAGAATTACGCGAGTTTGGGCAAACGAAGTGCCCGTTCTGCCAACACCAACAAATCGTCATCGGACATCCACTTCCCCGAGATGGAGAGCAACCTGCGGGGCAAGGCTGAGATTCTGCCTCGCGAACAACCCAACCCCGCGACCACATCGACCGGCAAAAAGCGCAAGCAGCACGCCGCAACAAACGGTGGCAACACCCCACCTGAGAACCTCGACCCCAAATCCGAAATCGAATTGGCATCCGCACAACGCCGAGCTGCCGCCCGCAAGATGGCCGACCAGCCGATCAACGAGCTGCTCTCGGCCCAGAAGTCGTCCGACTCGGGCCTCCAGGTCGCCCTGCACCCGCTCCCCCTCCTCGAGATTTCAGACCACATCACGCGTGGCTACCAGCGCGGCTTGAAAGGTGCTATTGTTGGTGCCCTCATCGGCCAGCAGAACGGTCGCGAGATCACGATTGAGGGCAGCTTCATCTGCAAGTCCGAGAAGAATGCAAAGGGTCTCTACGAGCTTGACGAGACGTGGTTTGCAGCCCGCCTCGAGCAGAGTGAGTTTATCAGCTCCTGCGCACACCTGTAATTCGCTGACAGCAATTGCCCCTCTCTAGTAAAGCTCGTGCACAAGAGCCCTCAGCTCGAGCTTGTTGGCTGGTACAGCTTGGTGCCAAAGACAGGCCCTACACCTCTTCATCTCCCAATTCACAACCAGATTATCGCCCAGAATGAGTCGGCCGTCCTTCTCGGCTTTCATGTCGAGGACATACTGCACCCCGTCGCCGGCGATCCCTTGCCACTCACCATATACGAGAGCAACATGGAGGCCGACGACACCGTGAGAGAGGATGCAGGCGGCGAGGACAAGGAAATGAAGGACTCAGAAGGCCCGGGCAAGATGACCCTTAGGTTTCGCGAGCTTCCCTATACGACCGAGACCGGCGAGGCCGAGATGATCGCCATGCAGTTCATCCGGGAGGGCGGCGCGAACGCTAGCCTCGACGATGCCGAGCGGCGCATTCTCGAACAATTCGACAAAAAGATCGCGGTTGACGACGGCAAGGGCAAACGACGCGCTGTGGCGCAAGCTGAGAGCAGCAAGGGCAAAGCAGTTGATGACTCAACAGCGAAAGTAGGCCGCAAGGATAAGGACGCCAACCTCTCCAAGTCCGAGGCCGAGTACATGTCAGCCCTACAAACCAAATTCAATGCCATCAAGATGATGAAATCTCGCGTCGATCTCATCGTTGGCTACCTACAGAAGCTGCCCCCCGATTTCGTATCCGGCAAGCTCACGACCCCCGAAGCTGCTGAGGCGGCCCGCGCCTCAAACGGCACTTATACCGTCCCGTCCAACCGTATTCTCCGTCAAATCCAAGCACTCGTCACAAACATTGAGCTCGCCACGCCCGCCCACCAGGCGACCTTGGAGCGCGAGATTCTGAAGGAGACCAACGACGTGAACCTCGTATCGTTGCTAGCTGAGTTGGTTGCTAGTGTGAGTGAGGTTCGCGAGGCAGGGAAGAAGTTTGCAGTCGTTGAGGCGGCCAAGAAGTCGAGACAAGGAAATTCCTATGACCCCGGCCCCAGTATTGTTGGCGATCTCATGTAGTCCCGCTGTTCTTTGGATCTTTTATATTGGATCCGGAGACACGTAATTACGCAGATCAATTTGGGGGTGGTTGTGGACAGTGTTTTGCATCCGCATGGGGGTGTTCTGGCGTTGGGGGGAGCGACGGCACGATTGGCTTTTTTAGTAACGTACAAGATGAACAGAAAATATGGCACGGGATCAATGAAGACGGGGCATGAAGGAGATGAGGCTAGGGAAGCGAAGAAGAAAAAGGGTTACAGGGAAATTCTTCCATCTCGTCTGTTCAGCCTGGTCCGAATAGATGCACGACAAAGAGAAGTCACATGGGGTAGAAGTTTCACTCTAGCTTGATCTAATGTGTGAATCTGCGAGTGTGAAAGCATTAAATCCCTTGTTATATGCCATTGAGCACCACCCACTGTGCTCCCATTATGTGTCGTCGCTCGCTGATAGTGTACGAGACAGACACAAACACCTGAAAACAAGGAATTTGGCTGTGTAAGTGGAAAATCATCTCGAGCTAACACCCCTCAGGAGCCAAGCCTTTAAACCACTCGATAACAAAAGAACCGTATATCAGGGTGCAAACTTATCGCCTCATCAACCTCTGCGCTTCTCAGCGGATGTGAAGCACATGGATATTCCCTTCATCCAATTCTGTGCGTCCTCTTCATAACAATCCCTTGTAGAAACCAGTCGAAGCCCTAATAAAGCAGCAAAAAAATAAAAAATAATAGGTATTTCCCGATCTGTCTATTTCCCAAAAAGAATCTCTTGTGCCCTTCCAAGAACCACCGCACTCTAAAGGATATACCTAAAGAAAAAGGTCAAGACCAAAGGTTGAAGAAGCAAATGACCAAAGCCCGAATTGAGGCCAACGCGCAGACGCACCCTCCCATTAGGACCGATTGCCCAAACCCCCGCAGCCCCAGTCTATCCTTATCATCAACTCGTCACCCCGCAAAGAAATGATAGGAATAAGATATGGAGGGGCATAACGCCCGGCTCCCGTATTTGAACAAGGTTCCAAGCGCATTATATGTCGAGGACACAACTTTAGAGGTAAGCAACATGGTATGGTTGACCAATGATGTTTGTGATCCTCGCCCCCCAGCCTCAATAACCAGCATGTTTGAGAGAGGTGTGCCCCTCACTCAAGCTTCGATAACGACTTTGAGGACCAGGTTTCCGTCATCATCCGAGGTACGGCTGGCGAGCTCAAAGGCGCCTTTGGCGTTATTGAGTCCTTTGAAACGATGGGTAACCATGTCGTCGAGGCTAGGAAGTGTAAATCCGGCACCCGTCACACCTTTCCTTTGAGCACAGAGTAGCCGGATACCCGTAGAGTATGTGTTGGCATATCGGAAAATACCCAGAATGTCAATCTCCCGAAGGTGGGCAACGGACAATGGTAATGTCTGAATCGGTGTACCCATTCCAACCATGATAACTTTCCCACCGGGCCGGGTTGCATAAAGAGACGTATGCATGCAGACCTCTTTCCCTGTGCATTCAAAGGTTACATCAACACCATCGTCTTCGTCATCGGCCAGCAGGGGTGAAGATGAACTTGACAGGGCTAGCATATCGGCTGCAAGTGACTTGGCGAAATCAAGCGAGCTCTGGAATGGTAGTGTGCTAGCCGGTGTCATAATCCCATCAAGTGGGGTTGACGCGCCCGAGTTGAGGCTGCTGCATAATGACGAGCTACTTGACGAGCTGTGAAGAGGCTTGGGTACCACATAGCCGTGTGTGGCAAAGCCTTTGCTGATAGCGTAGTCGACTCTACCCTGATCAACATCTGCGATAGTTACAGTTGAACAGCCGGACTGCCTGGCCATGGCAGCTGTGAGAAGTCCTACGGTACCGGCACCCAGGACCAGGGCTGTCGAGCCAGGTGTAGGGGTGGCCCTGTTGACGGCATGGATGGCAACTGATAGGGGTTCCAGAAGCGCGGCTGCGTCGAATGAGATATCGTCAGGAAGCCTTTACGGTGTTAACACGCCTGGTTCTATCTCACTGGAAGGAGCTGGAATCCTAGAAACTTACTTGAAGCACCAGTTGGCCGGGTGGTTTATCCTTTCCTGGAGAGTACCCTGGAAGTGAGGAACTGATTTTGCGCTGCTCCTGAACTTCATACGTTTGCAAAGATTGTAGCGACCCCTGCGGCAAATGCCACACTGACCACATGGGATGCCAACTTCAAGAGCAACGCGGTCACCGATACTGAAGCCCGAGACCTCGGGTCCGATGGCGACAACGGTGCCAGAGGATTCATGTCCCAGTGACAGGGGCATACAGGCGCAAAGATCGCCATTGGCGAACTTCTTGTAGTAGGAAACATCAGAGCCACAAATTCCCGTGGTCTTTATGGCGATCTGAAGCTCTCCAGTACTAGGCTCCTCGATGCTTCTTCGCTCCTATATTTGACCGGATACGTTAGTTTACGCCGTACCCGAGGGGCTGGATAATATCTCCGTAGCGAGCGATGCGGGTCCAAAAATAACAAGAGGGGACCCTGACTTCGTGTAACCGAACGATCCGAGATCTGGGGAAGGAGGGGGACAGGGGGAGGGACAAGGAAAAAGGGAAATTTACCAATCGTAGATCACGCGGCCCATGCAGGACAGATGCATTGATGGTTGAAGCTTTTGAGGTAACGGGTAGCTGCATTGGTGCCGGCTCCCCAGTAGCGGAGGGCGCCATCTTGATGAGATGCCGGCGAGGACGTGGGATGAGAGTGGGATGAAGGTGTGGGAGAGTATGGGCTTGGCCGGGAGTGCGGCCAATACCGACGGCGGGATTGGTTAGAAGGGAGATGGAAGAGGGGCGTGCCGTGGGGTCAGAGTGCCCGGGAGCACAGCTGGACAAGCTAGAGTCTTCCACAGTCGTGGCTTGTTGACACGTCTGATACAGCCCTGCTTGATGTCGTTGGTTTGCGCGTGGCGTGGGTGGGCGAGAGGCTATTGGGATGGACCAGCAGCGAGTGTTGAACGGCGTCTGAAGGACGGCGGACGACGATATGCTTTCTTTCTCGACAGAGAGAAAGAATTCGAGAATGCGGCGAAGATTGGCTAAGGGGGGAGCTGGGAGTGAAGAGAGATGTAGCAAACTGGCAGAGCTCACGGGGGAGGAGGGCGGGAGCCGGGAAGAACCCCCACACTTAAGTATAATACAGACTGTTTCACCGCCATGATATCAATCCCTGACGTGCTGGTTATGTGACAATCAACGATGGGTGCGGCCCGGGGTCGAGGAACCAGGAGGCCAGCGGCGGAGGCAAAAAGGGGAATGGCAAGGCGCTGCAAGCGGAGGTTAATGTGCCAGCTCGGAGACAGCATTGGACTATGACGGGCTCACCAGTAAGACCGCGACTAGTTATCTCTGAGTGTAGAAAAGGCTAGGGGCAACTCGATCCAGAGCAGACAAGAGGGCCCCATAATCTCGGGAAAACATATGCAAGCAGGTTAGCGACAAGGTCAATCTTCGGCAGGGTGACCCTTCATCCATGTCCATTGACGTTGGACGGCAGCATCGAGACGAGAGCTTCAGCCGGAGCCGGAGACGACCTGCATGTGCCGGGGCTTGACAGGGAGCTCCACCACCAACGCCACATATGCGAGTGTGTAGCATCTGCGGGCCAGGCAGGTAGCCAACACACTGTCCTCGTCTTGCCGATACCGAGAATCCCCGGGGCGCCCATGGGGTATCCACTGGGCGGCGAACGTAGCAACGCACGGGTTGGACGGGAGAGGTACCGCGCACCGTAGACTAGGGGTACCTCCCAAGGAACAACAGGGGGGCGGGGCCCCGGGAAGGGGGCTCGACAACCAGAGCCGATCGTTTAAGGGGGGGTCATCTAAGCTAGTCCTGACGCGATCCGGGAGCACTTGAGGCGAGGGTCTTTCCTCTCTAGGCCCCGTCGAGCCGTGTTGGTGGAGCGCTGGATGTTGGCAAGCCGCCCCAAGAATTATGTGCTTTCCGAGAAACAGCGGCGGGTCCGGGATCGCGATGCGCTTGGGATGGATGCCTGTGTTCCATGCAGCGCCGGTGCATGTACTGAGGTACTACGCTCGGGAAGAGGGGAGGGGGAGTATGGGGCAGATGTAGATGTATGTACTTCGTACTGCGGCGGCTGCTGGGCATCCATGTAGCTCATGCCGTGCATCTGTGTGTACTTGTATGGCATGGCCACACGGATCCGGGCTGTCTTCAGCCTGTAGATGGGGGCTTCTGGGGAGGGGGGTGCGAGGGGGCGTACGTGGGAGGCAGGCCAGGTTGGAGCTGCCTCTCTGTCCGTGAACAAGCTTGCAGCTTGGAGAACCTAAAGGGAAATGGAAACTTGACGGAAGCTTGGAGAAGGGAAGGGGCGCGTCGGGGAAATCATGAGACAGAGGCGAAATCTGATGGGCAGAGGGGAGCGCAATATCAGACGGAACCGGCCCTTATTAGCGAGTCCCCGCTGTTGGCACAACTCCCGGCTGCTGAAATGGTCCCGGGGATATGGCGATATATGCAACGCCCTAGTCTCGTCATGGCAGATAGAACCTCGTTCTTTTCTTCTCTCGACGCTGCTGCTCTGCGGTCCCTATCAAACGGGCGTTGGCCCAGGAAGATGGTGTGCAATGTGCAATGCGCGGATTGCGGGTTGCGGACCGGCCGCTTCGCGATCGCAGACGCGCGGACACGCGGAGCACCTCGCTATGAGGTGGCAGCGGCCCTTTTGATGGCGTGGAGGGGAGGGACGGGTAGGCCGGACAGTGGAGAGAGAGGTTGCAAGGAGGACAGGCACAGTGCCAGTTGAACATGGCAGAAGAGGTCGGTAGAGAGCGTGCGTGCGCGCGCGCGTGCCGGGTGTGTGTGGAGTCCGTGTTTGCACCTGAGGCCGGTCCAGTGTCGATGACGAGAAGAGCCAAAGGCGAAGCAGCCAGCATGCGTGCCTATTGCAGCCAGGAACAGAAACGACGCAAGCTCGCAAGGTGTCACACTGTCTCGTTTTTCGAGGCAAATGGCAAGAGCGACCCGAGGGGTGTTCCCCAACTCTCCCCATCCCCCTGCCATGTCGCGAATGACAAGGGTCAACAGAAGAAGAAAAGTGTGCGATGGTGTCACTGGCTGGCACCAGAGCCGCCATCGCGCCTCTTTTCGGCAGCCGTTTTGTAACCTCAACTCTAACTCGACCTCTTCTCCTGGCCTAGGTATCTCGCTGCCAATAGGCGACTTGCACTCAGCCCTTTCGGGATTCCATTGGCAGCCCGCTCGCGATACACCGGCAGATAGGCTTGGTCCAAAGAGCTCCTTGAGTGTTGCCAAAGCACGAACCGCAAAGCGCAACACGCAATGCCCAGGCTGCATCACCCTTACCTATCTCTGCCGTCCACCATCCCACAGTACCACCGTCCCACCTCGCCGCCGAGACCGCTCTCTCTGTTTTCGCTGAGCACGACCTTGTTACAAAGAACTGACTGCTCCTCCATCTTGCGCCTTGTCCCCCCCCTCATCGGCGGCCGCAGGCCGCAGCCGGAGCTTGTCCTGCCGCCCATACCATACGCCTTCCAGGTCGCCTCAGTTCGTCGGACGCAAGCTCTGTGTGAAATGCACGACGGATATGTCTCCGCACAGTGAAGCTCCCGGGTGCTACAGTAACTCATCGTGGAGTTTGCTCACTTCCTCTGTAACTCCGCCCCAACCCACGCTTTTCACAACGATTATGGGTGGGTTCAGTCAGCTCTGCTTCTGACTTCGGAATTCATCGCGGAGTTGCCGGATCCCCGAGAAGGATGAGTACATCTCAGGAGCGCCATGTGGATTCGACGAATCTCCAAAACGGTCCCTCACTTGTTAGCGGCGGAAACCCCCCATGGACGGTCTCCAAATCTAACCCCACATGTTGTTGATCCCAGCGTTCCAGTCCTTGGAAAGGGCCGGTTGGGCTTTGGGCGTGCGACCCGGCACTGGACAGGGCCGAGAGATCTCCAACACCCATTGGCGCGCACCTACTTTGCTGTAACGCTGGCGTCACTGGCCCACAAGCTTGCGGTATGGCCTTCCCGGAATTGGAACCACTCTCATTACCTAGGCTCAACGAAGCTGAGGATGACGAATTCTTTTTGCAGGGCGGTCGGTTGGCCCCAATGCCAATCTCCATGTCTCCAGGAACCGGCGCATGCCAGCCTGGAATGCTGTGCCCCTCCATGCACCTCTATTTTACCGGCCCTATAACGAAACCTCTGCACATGGCACGACAGGGGTCTCCGAACAATCACCCCAACCTCCGTCGCACAAGACGTGCGAGGAAAAAGCTCCACGAGCCAGATTTGGTCGAACTAGGAACTCCGGCAGTCTTGCTGAACCGGCCGGAACACTCTTTTTATGGGAACCAAAACGCACACCACTGAGCATTTTATGCGGAATGCCCCCCCAGGACCATCCAGCAACCCTCTGCCATCGCGCCGCGGGACACGGGATGGTGGGGAGCTTTCCTCGACAGAGCAAGTCCTGCCTGCGGCCCAGGCAGTAACCTGGCCTGTTTTGGACAGCGCTCTTCTACCGACATCAAGAGGGAGCGCTTATCAACATGACGCCGGTACCGCCAGTGCCGACAGTCGACGATGCCTTTATTCCTAGGCACCGGGCCCTGATAACGTTGCTCCTTATCATCCTCTGCCAGCGCCATGTCGTCGGATTGGCCTCTGAGTCGCCCATTTCCTTGGTATCGCGGAGTGGATGACATTTTGGTGACACTGACATCCGGGCCGTGGTGACAGCCAATTAGCGCCGTCGTCGAGGATGTTGGCCGTGGTTGGAGAAATTTGGAGTTGTGGCTCAAAGGTCGGATGGCGGCTCATTCTGATTGTGGAAACAGTTCATCAAGGATCACCCAGCCCCACGATCTGCCCCACGACTCCATCTTCCTCCGCAGTGCAAACGAGGCGGATGGCTGTGGAGGCGCTAGGGCTTTCAGGCCAGCGCTTGATGATGCGATGATGCGAAGCGCTCTTCTCGTTGTCAACAGCCCAGCTGACGGAGCGAGTTCCTGCCCTCCATGAAGGCACAGCCGGAAGATAGAACTCCCGCAACTGTGCCACATCTTCCTGTTCGAAGCAGGTCGTTCAAGTGGGCTTCCATGCGGCACAGTCTTGTCTTCTGGCCCAGGGAAGACTCGATGAGGAAACCCGGGTAGTGTCGTGGCGCAACTAAGCTGTTCCTCCGCCATGACTCGAGGGGTCCGACTTGAGCTCGTTATCTCTGATGATACACTCGGATCCTGACAGCATGTTGGTCTCAGAAACTAACGCCCTCTACTGCTGCTTACTTCCGCTCAAGCCTTACAGATGCCTTGCATTGTCTCTCTTTTCTGCAGTATTACGTACTAACGCCCCAACCCCCCTTGCTCCAAGAGGTTCACGATTGTCCCACTGTCCCTCGATTCGAGGACCAGTTTGAACATGTCGCACGAACTATTCGTCTGCCGTGTGCAAGGAGCAGGCCATTTTGGCGTCCCAACCGAGTCCCGCAATTTGGAATGGCGCAATTGTAGGGTGGTCGAATAGGAGCCTCGAGGAGCAAATGCCTGCTGAACGTTTTGACAAGTCGAATGCTCTCCGCGAACATTTGTAGCGCATCGGGCTATCTATCTCCGCACTACAATCTACGCACCGTCACCATTCTGCCGGCGATTTTTGGCGTTATTTCCGAGAGTCCATCGTTTTCGGTCCAGTCTATTCTGGAGTTTGATAACAGTCCTGTTATCTTCGACTCGGCATGTTTGTGCCTGAACGGCGAATTGTTGGCGGCTCGCGAGGCTTCGCTGTTCTAATAATGCTTTTCTGTGCAGGTGAGACAAGCCCGCCGTCATCCCAGCATAACATGGGTTTGCATGTTTGGAAAGTCGGCCAGCGTTCTAATATCTGAGTGGTACTTCCTACGCCGAGTTGAAACATCCCAACCAGTCGCTCGGAGATGAGTGGGTGGGACCGCACACCGGGCCATTCTTCCACTGTCCACGAAACATCGTGGTATTTAGAGCCCCAGCGCTTTGTTTGAGGCTTCCCGGGGCAGCAGGCCGTGCATCCTCGGGCTACCATGCCTACCGAGGCTGCAGACCGAGCAAGCCGCAACTGGCCGGTTGCCGGATCCTCGTAACGTCCAAGCTCAGCCGAGGTTCGGACACTCGACAATGCCAACCGCAGATGTGCTCATTCAGCAAAGGCGGTGAGAGGGAAAGGTTTGGTTGCGAGTTATTGAAACATTACAATGCAGCTCAGCGTCGGCAAGAGGCAGGCAGATCCATGCGCGCGGCCCGCGGCACCAGGGCGTGAAGTCAAGGCGGAGCGGGGACAACACCCTCAAGCGGACAGCACCGGCACCGGGCTCCCGAATCTCGGCCCTAGCTACCAATTGCAGCTTCTTCGTGTCGTCCCTTCTCATCTTGTTCACGTTGACCCCCGGATTCTAGGCCGCGTAGTTGGGGGTCATACATACATAGCACGGGCTCTACTGGGATATGAGACATGACGACTCTGACGAGAGACGACAGGCTGGAAGGGGTCCGTGTGGGAGGGGCGGAGGGAAGCTAACGTCATGCCGACCCTTCAGTACCTACATGAATAGGGGCAAAGTAAACCCGACGGCAGGGTAATAGACAAGTTGCAAGAAGCAGACTAATCAGATTTAGTCCAGTATTGAATTAGGCACGTTCGCAAACCTAACGCTTTCTGCTTGGTCCTATAATGCAGCAGAGGATGCAAGACGGCAAGTGAATAAGATAAATCCAGTGCCTGACTGTGATCTGATGGGCAAATCAGAGAAAACAGCGGGACTCAATATGCTGCTTCGCTGTTCCTCTGCCCTGAAATCGCAACGCCTCTTCCCCATCCCCCTCGCCCTTTTCCTCGTGGTCAGACATACATGATTAGAAAGTACTAGTCGCCAGTCGGCTTGCGGCATTCCTGGCATCCACGCGGTCCTCATCGTCCTCCTCAGTGAGACCAGGTAAAGCGCTCGCCCTCGCGCCGCTGAGCGCCCTCGCGCGGCCACCCTGCTCCCCCTCCTCACCTTCCACATCGTCATCGCCCAGGCCAGCCACTAAGCTGCCGGACACGCTGCGGCTCATCGGGTCGGTGCGTCGGGGCACACCGCTCCAAGCGTCGCCCTTCGGACCCTGTGAAGTGGCGACACTGACGCGTCGCATAGTGGGATGGCTCTCACGGCCGAGGCGGCTCAGCCCGCCACTGGCGTCGATGGAGCGAATGTCAGGGCGGACGCTCTCTAAAAGGGCGAGAGTGCGGCGCTCGGCGTCGATCTCACGGATCACGTATTCACGTACGCTCAGTCGGAGATCGGCAGCGGTCCGAACGAACCACTTGCGGCGTTCATGAACTAGGTTGTGAGTAACGCGTGCTGTCTTATCAAACAGGTTCTTTTCGACGTGCCGCGCCTCGTCAAGGCTGGCGATGGCTTCGTCAACCTTCTCGCGACGCACATGAGATTGCGCCTTGAGTCGGTCCGCAGCATTGAGCTTGGTTCGCGTGCTTTCCTGCGCCTGCAGGAACTCGCGGATTAGGATCTGGCGGTTCGTCAAAGTCTCCTTTACGATGAAAGCGTCCTGCGAATGATACTGGAAGGGGTCGCCAATCGTCGTTGCCTCAGCCGTCGCTTGTGCGGCGTGACAATCACCGACCATCTGGACGATTTTGCCGAGTTTGCGATAAGCATTGGCGAGCCCCTGGTGCAGCTCCTGAACGTGCATGGCCCCAAGCTTGACGCCGAAGTCGGCCTCAGCAAGACCGAGACCTACCATTCGTCAGCAGTCTGATGAAGAGTCTTATGGCGCCCAAGGCGCCCGCCCAACATACCTCTTCGCGACTTCACGAGTCTATCGACCTTGTGTCCAGCATCCATGGCGCCGAGGTAAAAAAGCTTGACAATAGGACGCGCCTCCTGCAGCTCGGGGGTATCGTCGGGAGGCGGCGCAAACTGCTTGAGGATCTTCCGCCGCACACCAGTTGCCGGCTGCTTCTTCTTTACTACCGGGCTGTAGCCGAAGTCGCTCTCAACAAACAACTGCATTTCCTCGTCCCTGATGAGAACATCGCTTACACAAACGTAATTAAGCCACCGCTGCATCAGCGCCTTGACCCTGGCCTCATCCTCCTCAGTCCCCGCGCCAGCCGAAGTCAGCGCTGGCGGGACAGCAGGAACGATTGCCTCGGGGTTTGCCGAGATCAGGTGCTCTGCAAGTTTGATAAATTCGGAATGGAGACGTCGAACATCGCGATACTGCGTGGTTCGATATCTGGGCAGGCTTGTCTGTAACTTTGTATTAGCTAAAACACCAATGATGGGGCGGTGATCCCTTCGTTAGCTTGTCATACATGGACATCAAATCTTAAGATCGGGTCTTTGCGCCCAGTCCGCTCAAGCCCGGTGATCTTGGCTTGCAGTTTGTATTGCGGCTGAGGTCTCCGGCCCTGCTGTTGGTGTTGCTGCCCTTGCGGGTGCTGTTGCTGCTGGGCCTGGTGATGAGCGAAGTCGCGGGATGGTTCTCCCGCTCGCTGCGGCGCTGGGGGCAGGGGCCCTTGGCTCCCAACCCCAAAGCCCTGGTTCTCTTGGTTTTTCTGCAGACCAGGAGCAGCATCGTCTGGTCGGAAGCCCTCCTCCGGCAGAGACTCAGCGGCAGAGACAGTGCTGGCCGTATCCGGGCGTCGAAACCCGGGTTCCGTTGCGCCGAAGCCGCCATCATCGTGCAGGGCGTCTTGGGGGTTCTGGGTCGGGTATTGGAACGGGTCGGCTGGGGGCTCGCTGGCGATGGCGCCGAAAGTGGTCCTATCGTGACTCGGCGAGGGCCCTGGTGGGCTGCCCCAGGGCGAGGCCTCGACGGGATGCTCTGGGTCGTGTATTGATGCGCTGTAGTCCATGGTGGCCGGTTGGCGATGAGCGCAAGAGCTGCGTGTCCTGGTCGACGGCAGCGCCGAAATCGGGGTTGTGCGGTCTTCGACGGAAGCCTATTGTCGCGCAGACAATTGATCTGGTCTCTGTAACGATTGATTATCGGGAACGGGTCGTCAGAGCAGCCTTTGAGTCGATGGCGCAAGTGTTGGTTGGAGGTTGGAGGTTCCGCCGCTATCCGGTTCCCCTGTTCCGCATCACCAATCGCGGCTGCCTCGTTGACCGCTGTGGGTGGGAGCTGGTGCCACAACCCTCGAACCCCACTAGGTTGATAAGGCAGTGCACGTGCCACATATTTATCAGGGGCGTGTGGCGTGAGCTCAGCTTTCATCAGTCGTTGGTCAGTGGCAGCTTCTATTTCAAGTCAACAGCTGCTGCTTCATCAGATGGGTGCGGAAAACATGTTTGCTTTTGTTCTATCAACTTGATCGCTTCGAATCGGCACGTGGGTGATAAGTGCCGGACTGAGCTGATGTTCTTTGAGCTTTGAACGCCGGCTTCATCGATTGGTTGTTTACAGTAGAGGAAAGACTAGGAAAACACTCGTAATGATGCTCGCAGCGGCACCTTCTCGGGGATGCAGCTACGGTCGCAGCAGACTTCAGGGCTTGCTAAGATCGGAAAGTAGTCGCCTTCCTCGCCGACAACACGTCTTGCTGCACTATCCATCCGTCAGGCACCTGCATGGGGAGCAGTTTCCCCACGATACGAGGACTGAAAGCATTCGCAACATTGGCATTATTGCCCATGTTGATGCCGTGCGTCTCAGCCCTGGTCTTGACACTCATCAGCACTGACATCACGCAGGGCAAAACAACAACGACGGAGCGGATGCTGTATCACAGCGGGCGTATCCGTCATCTCGGAAGTATAGCTTTGTCCCCCCTCTGTTCACTGAGTTTTGGTCTGACAGTACCGGTGTAGATGTTGACCACGGTAACACCATAACTGATTTCCTTCCGATGGAAAGGGAGCGCGGCATTACCATCCAATCAGCCGCTATCACCTTCAACTGGCCCCCAAGATCGATGTGTTCACCAGGTCAAGAGCCCAAGACCATTAATCTCATAGATACCCCAGGTCATCAGGATTTTCGCTATGAAGTTGACCGTTGCTTGCCCGTTCTTGACGGGGCTGTGTGCATTCTTGATGCTGTGAAAGGCGTTGAGACCCACACAGAGCGAGTCTGGCAGTCGGCGCAGCTTTCCCGGATCCCAAGGTTGATCTATGTCAACAAGTTGGATCGCGATGGCGCGTCCTTCAACAGATCCGTCTTGGAAGTGGCGTCCAGACTCCGAACCTTGCCCCTCTTATGCCAGATTCCATGGTGGAACAAGGACGAATTCGTTGGTGTAATCGACGTAGTCAACGAGCTCGGAATGCGATTCTCCAGCACAGGCGCGCTGTCTCTCGTCAGTGCGGCAAACATTTCCAAAGAGAACCCAACTCTTCGGGCGGAGATGGACAAAGCACGCCAGAGCCTCGTGGAGACTCTTTCTGAGCACGACGACGTTATCATGGAAGAGTTCCTCGAGCACGAGAAAGATGTGCCCTCCGACTCAATCAAGCGGGCGATTCGACGATTGATTATTGACGGCGATGCGCGATTCTCCCCCGTTTTTGCCGGCTCGAGTTTTCGGAATATCGGCGTTCAGCCGCTGCTGGACGCTGTTATCGACTACCTTCCAAACCCTTCCGACAGGCCAGAGCTCCAAGTCATCGCTGGATCCAAGACATATGCGCTATCCGAGCTCCTTAAGAAGAGTGTAAAGAAAGGGCACCACCATCACCAGCCACCGATCGTGTCACTCGCCCATGTTTTCAAGGTTGTGGATGACCCTCGGAGAGGAATCCTGAGCTTCGCACGGGTTTATCACGGCTCTCTCGGCCGAAATAGTCAGATGTGGAACAGCCACATTCACGGGTATGAAAAGGCACAGAACATTTTGCACGTATCTGCGAACGACTATCAAGAGATACAGCATCTCTCGACTGGGCAGATCGGCGCTATGACTGGCCTGAAATCAGCCCGGACAGGTGACACGTTGATCACGTTCCCAGGCCATCCAGGGCAGGCCGCCCCAGAGGCCTTTCGGAACGTTCGTGTCAAGGCCCTCGAGACACCCCCCGCGGTCGCCTTCATCGCCATCGAGCCGTATTCGAAAACATCTAGCGAAAAACTAGAAGACGCATTGAAGAGGTTGTCTCGGGAGGACCCTAGTATCCGGTGGACTAAAGAAGAAAAAGCATCGCAACTCATTGTCTCAGGCATGGGCCTTCTCCATCTGGAGGTTGCGAAGGACCGCTTGATGACCCACTACAAGATAGACAAGGAGTCGGCCATATGGGGGGACATTGAAGTGGAATACTCAGAATGCCCGCTTGTCTCCACCAAGCCTCACCGGAACGTCTTCGACCGCAGTCTCCAAGACAAGAGCGGCAAGGCTGCATGCACAGTGTCTCTAGATCCGCTGGCGGCGCATCATCATGAGACCATGCTTGAATCAAGTGTCGAGCGCGATGGCAATATTATCCACATCGCCATTCCCATACCAGAGGATAGCGACTTAGAAAGGTTGCCATTCGACCCTGAGCTAGTACGGCAACAGCTCCTCAACGGCGCAATCGCTGGCCTGGCCAGGGGGCCTCGCCGGAATGCTCCCGTTCGCAAGTGTCACGTAGACATTACGTTTGATCCTACGACCGACTTCTTTGGCCCAGCATCGACGGGCGGGCATATCACTAACGCTGCCCTCCACGCGGTTAGGGGCGCTCTGAAAGAAGCACACGAGAATGGTAACATTGGAATTCTCGAACCCTTTTCCAATTTTCAGATATCTTGCCCCGAAGAGGCGAGTAACGCCATTCAGCATGACATAGTTGCGGGCCGTGGTGGCCAAGTCAACGAGGTCATCCAGCCGGATACTGGGTTATCAAGTGAGGGAGGCATCGATACGTCCAAATTGTATGTCCCGCCAGACCCTTACGACTCGATTCAATCAATGCGAGGCCCCAAGAAGAGTGTTGTCCGGATGCTTCAAATTATCGGCAAGGCACCATTGAAAGAAATGATTAAATACGACAGCCAGTTGCGAAGTATGACGGGGGGTCGTCATTCATTGCAGCTAGACCCTGGACCTTTTGAGCTCGTAACCGGAACAAGGGAGAAAGCTCTTGACAAGGGAAGTTTTTGACGAAACAGATACAACCACTGCTTGGCCCATCCAGAAGGACAGGGGTAGCCTGGATTGACGTGATCTAGGAGCACCGGAGCCTTATCCTCGGCCGCTGCGCCGAGCCACTGTATTATTATCCACGTGTAGATATATCGGCCCTATACGAGCGGGACCATCTACGAGTTCAAAGAGACATTACTTTTCTGTCAAAAACTGGGCTCAGGGATACATCTTCGCCGTCGTTTCGCCCCTCTGGCCTCCAGGCCCACCTTCCTATTACGATTGACGCTTCTGCTTTAGGTCAAGACCGGTTGCTACATGCCGCCCGACGGCTGTACATGTCAAGCCAGATCTGCACAACCAATATGTGTACCGTGAGTCCACGTGGGGCGCTGTGAGGGGGCGGAAGAGGATTGCTCCCCTTCTCGTTGGATCACATAGTCCCCACAGTTTTCGCCACCATCCGAGCCGAGCAACGATCCGACGGTGGACTTTGGTTGCGGTTACGGTTGTAGCTACGGCTGCGGGATAGGTAGGCCGCCGGGCCGCTTCGACCAAGGAAAATAGGTTGTGTGATTTCATTATTGCCGCCTCGACAATGGATACATGGTCGTCTCGTCTCCAGCCCGGGCCCAGACCGGCCTTCGGGGAGAGGGGGAAGGGGGGATGGTACTCGTGCAGCATGACACGGTCCCATCCATAACACCATGCTGGACACACGCCCAGCTGGGTTGTGTACCTCAAAGTACCCTTTTCCTCTTTGTTCCCTGGGCCTCTTCGCCTTTCAGGTGTCCCGTCAGTTGGCTATCGCGGATAGGGTAGCCGAGGTTGTATTCTGGTAATCATGGGCTAAGTAGCCTGTACCTTCCCCCCTGCTGATGATGGAAGAAAAAGTGTCCCTGTGGAGGTTCTCCAGTAATTTCCCCTGTTTGATGTTCACGTCTGTCTGGGTGCGCAAACTTAGGCTGTTTAACAGCGGCCATTTTTCCGTGTGACCCCCACAAAACCAGACGAACGTTGCGTGTTTCGCATAAAAAATGGGACGCTCCCCAAACCATCCGGCGAGAGAGAAGGCGGCAGTTACCATTCCCGCGTGGGGGAGTCGCAAAAGATGGGGGTCAGGCGAGGTTTCAATGCAACAGACTGACCAGTTCGGATGAAGAGAGAAAAGGGGTCCGACCGCACGTCATAGCGGGGGGCGGCGGTACACCGCACCAGCATGCCAACAAACTACGGTGTACCAAAGCGGCATACAAGGTTGTATTTTTACGGTAGGCTAGCCTGCTGACAGGCAATGCGAGCCGACTAGGGTACTAAGCTGCGCGAGCCTGGCCGAGTTTAGGGGCATTGGCATGGCGTCGTCATGCTCGGACGGTCTTTGCTCACTTTCACCTCTCACCGTCTCTTTCTTTATGTCCAAGTGGATAGACGGAAGTTGGGAAGCCGAGCTCGACTGTGCTGTTGCAGCTGATCAGTGCGCACATGATGTGCACGGTAAAGTGAAATAAGGCCTGAACTAGGGCCCCATCACCCCGTGGTCCAAAAGAGGAAAAGATGTACCGGATTTTTTGGACAACCGAGGGCGAAGTGAGCTCAGGCTCAGGTTGTTGATATGGGATGAGGTGATGTGGGGTGACGCGAGCTTTTGGGGGGAGGGAGGGGAGCTGTGGGCGGAAGCAATGGTGACATGCAGCGATGGTTTATACTTAAACTGCGGGTTTTATGGGTTGGTCCGGTTTGAGTGGCAGATAAGGCTGTATGTAGGTAACTGAATTCATTTTTCTTGTGGCTGGTGACTACACCAGGCATGAGATCGGTTGACGATATCATAGGCATCAGGGGAAAACTTGAAGAAAGTTATCAACACGGTCCTCGGGCTTCTGGGAAGGGACAACGCTTCGCTCAAGTAACTCTACGTTGGCGGATTTGCTCTATAGGGCAAGTTTCTCCTCGGAGTCTCAGAGGGTGTTAGGGACAATACCATCTTGACCACACAGTTCCGACCTGTGCCACAGCAGGGTCTTACAGTCCAGTAATCGTATCTGTGAGCTGCTTTGGGGCCATAGCGAGTGTTACCCTGACGACGGGCATTTATATGGTGAAAAAGGGGCATCGGGGGGTAGTCAACACACTTGATGCGTGAAATACGCATCAAGCACTCATTCAGAAACATTTTCAAATATGGTTTCAATATCGAAACATTAATGAAAGCACGAAATACTCGAAATTTTCGTGAATATGTAGTGTAAAAAATCCGGGGCCTAAAAAATCAAAAGGCCAGCCACCCACGTGGCAGTAACAGATCGCCGGCATCTGCCGTGCGCCCGATCCCGGGGGCGGCGGTGGACTCGGTGGTGAAATAGTGGATACGGAGCGGTGTCCGGGTCTTGGCCGCCGCTCAATCGCCCCACGGTGCCTGCCTCTAGATGCCGGTAGCAGGGTTTTTGGTGGCGAACGATGCCGCCGAGCAAATGAGAAGGACACAGTGTATTCCCCGAAAAGAAAGTATTTTCGAATAGAAGTGGAGAGCCAAATTCACTTGGCTATCTTGCGTGCTCTCACAGCATCGAAAAAAAACACAGGGAAGTGATCTACCGTCACACAACCGCGACTGCCCTTCTTTGGTCCAGAGGTTTCTGTATTCCACAGCACGGCTTTCGGCATCTACGATTCGACCTTTGGTGAAAGCCGCTCAGGAATCCTAAATCATACAGCTTTGCGCGCGCTGAGGAAATTTGCAAGGTCGAAGGAGCTGCAGCTAGAGAAGCAGCTGCCACCACACACGCACTTGCCCGTCTAGGTTGCTCTTGGACCGGGCTTTCATCTGAACGTCTTAAGAGTGTGCCTCCTTCTCTGTCTCGGGAAATTAAACTCGAGAACCGTCTCCAAGAAATTCACCGCCCCCAGCCAGCCAAGCAAGGCCACTCGTAAACCGCTGTCATTCGGAACTACCTAGTCCTGTTCCCTCATGCGTTTTGTCGTCGAGTTCTTCTCACTTCTCCTAAAGCAAATTCATTGAGAGTGGACACCCCTCAAGACCTCGTCCACCTCGGATTTGCGGCATAGCCTACTTTCCCTCTAAAAGCCCCGCCCATGCCGTCGTCGGCAGTCGACCATGGAGTTGATGGGGCCCGTGGCCTATCCGTCTCATCCCTCAGGTCGGGCAAAGATGGTGCGCCACTGGCCAAGCACAGCACCCCTTCCGGTAATATTGAGAAGGGCGCTTTCAGCACGACCGTCACTCCTCAGGGGGACCAGACCCATCGCAAACTGAAGTCGCGCCACATTCAACTGATCGGTACGGCGCTCGAGTAAACAAACCCCTGAGCCCTGAGTTCCAGGTGCTGATTTGCGACTTAGGCATTGGAGGAACTATCGGAACAGCCCTGTATGTCCAGATTGGTCGAGGACTGATCAATGGCGGCCCAGGCAGTCTGTTTCTGGCCTTCACAATATGGTTCACACCCCTTTCTTCAACCCTTAAGCATGACTAACTACTAACATTGCCTTTGCAAAGGTGCACCTTCATCCTCGCCATCACCCTGAGCATGGCTGAGATGGTGACATATCTCCCCATCTCGTCGCCTTTCATCCGTTTCGCTGGGCGCTACGTGGATGATGCCCTTGGCTTCGCTGCCGGCTGGAATTTCTTCGTCTTCGAGGCTGCCATGGTTCCTTTCGAAATCACCGCCTGCAATGTTATTATACACTACTGGAGCGAGGTCGTGCCAACTGCTGTTATTATCATCATAGTCATGGTGCTATACGGGTACGTTCACCATCTTCCTTATTGCAAACAAGATGGTTGACTTGTTCCCCAGTTTGATAAACCTCCTGGCCGTGAAATGGTACGGTGAAGCGGAATTCTGGTCAGCCCTCGGCAAGATGTTACTCATTATCGGTTTGTTGATCTTCACCTTTGTCGTCATGCTCGGGGCCAATCCGCTTCATGACCGTTTCGGCTTCCGCTACTGGAACGAGCCTGGCGCCTTCGCCACCCTCTACCACGAAGGAACTCTCGGACGCTTCCTGGGGTTCCTCCAATGCTTGATACTGGCGTCTTTCACTATCGCTGGGCCCGACTACGTCTCCATGGCGGCCGGTGAGGCCGAGAACCCGCGCGTCATCATGCCACGCGCCTTCAACGCCGTCTTCTACCGCCTGACAACCTTCTTCGTCCTCGGTTCACTCGCCGTTGGTATTTTGGTACCCTACAACGACGAAGAGATGATCAGTGCTTTCAGCACCGGCAAGCCTGGAGCCGCCGCCAGCCCCTACGTTGTTGCCATGAACCGTCTTCAGATCCGGGTATTATCGGACATCGTGAACGCCATGGTGTTGACGGCCGCCTTCTCAGCTGGTAACAGCTATGTCTATTGCGCCTCTCGTTCTCTCTACGGGCTGGCGCTCGAGGGGAAAGCGCATCGCATCTTCACCAGGTGCAACCGCTTCGGAGTTCCTTATTGCGCAGTACTACTTGTGTTATTCATTGCACTATTGAGTTTTCTGCAGGTCTCCAACAACGCCGCCGTTGTATTGCAGTGGTTTGTCAACCTTGTGACTGCCTCGCAGCTTATCAACTTCAGCGTCATATGCGTCACCTACCTTCGGTGGTACGCCGCGCTACGGGCACAAGGGATGAACCGTGATGACCTACCATACAAATCCATGTTTCAACCATACGCGGCATGGTATGGACTAATTGGCTGCTTTATCATGACGTTTGTTGGCGGCTACACTGTGTTCCTCCCAGGCAACTGGGATATTCCGACATTCCTGTTTTCGTAAGTTCCCCATGTATCCCGGTATGCCAGTCATCCACCAACTAAGGCCCCCTTTCAAATAGATACACGATGATCGGTATCTGCCCTATCCTCTTTGTGGGATACAAGATCATCATGCGCACACGGTTCCACAAGGCGACCGAGATTGACTTGTTTGAGGGCGTCGAGGAGATCGAAGAGTACCAGCGGGACTTCGTGCCCACCCGGTCCACGTAAGTCATTATTTCCCACGTCGTCGATCTTGAACATGCTCGCTAATGATTGACGCGCTGCGTAACAGAAATGCCTTTGAGAGAGGCTTGGATTGGCTTTTCGGTTAGAGCAGAATGAAAGATACCTACAAAGCGAAACGTTCCGATAGTTTATAGAAAGCAACCAGTGTCCGTAGAAACCAACTATTATAAGTATGGCACTTGTATCGCAATGCGAGCCTGAATCCGCGAATATACAGTTCTAGAGGCCCTAAATATATGATGCTCAATCACACTTTCGGATCTTACGTCCTTGGACTCCTAAGGAACCCAACAACACCCCCACAGTACCCTACAAGCCCATCCAGCCTCTCCTTTTCCTTCTCTTGGTGTTCACGCCACGTGGCCAACGCTCTCAATAGCGACTCATTCTCCATGATCAAGTCAAAATGCAGCCGGAGGAACACCGTCATCCACGCCTGCGTCAGCTCGTAGTCCCGCCTCGCCACGAGCCGGCTTGTCAGCGCCCTGATGAAGTGCAGTAGCTCGTTAACCTCTTCCTCCTCGCCCTCGCCCATTGACAAGGAGCGAAGCTCGAGATCGGCTGTTGAGGGTGATAGAGCCTTCAAATGTTCAATGAAGTTGTCATCTAGAGGGAGGCCTCTGTAAGTAATTATTGGAGAAATAAACAAAGGGGCATAGACTTACAATTTCCTGTGGTCGCGCCCGAGAGCAACTTTGCCGTAAACAGCTGCTCTGCCCTAGTTGTATCGAGCTGTGTGATTCTCGATGCACCTGTCTCCCTGACGACAGCGGCGCTACCCGGCGCTTCGAGAAGCTCGCGGCCCAGGGGGTTCGATCCCACAGAGGGCAGGAAGAAAGGAGCCTTCTCGGGTGCCTTGGGGGCCTCCGTGGGTTTGTTGCGCTGCTTGATCAGGTCGATGTGCAACAACGTTTGCCACCTGCTCTTAGGCACCAAGCTGAGTGTCATCATGTCCTTGCTCAGCTGGTCGACGACAGGCGCCGAGATGACATCGTCGCCATCGTCAGACGGTGTGTCGTCTTCGAAAGCAGCCTCCAGCACGCCTTCGCCGCCTTCGCCTGAGGCCGTAGGCCCAGCGACAATGCCGATCTCTTTCTCGGAGATTTGGCGGGTAGGGACGTGCTTGAACAGTGTGCGGTTTGTCCATATTTGGACACCCAGTTCACCCTCCATTGCTCCGGCGAGGAACTCCCCGGTGGTGGAGAAGGCGAGAGAGGTGCAGGGACGCTCAAGGCGGAAAGCGTCGATCATGTGGCTGGTAGGCAAATCCCAGACGCGGACGACAGCATCCTGTGCGGCGGCAACGATCCAGCGGCCGTCGTTGGAGAAGCAAAAGTCGTTGATATCGCCGCGGCAGCCCCAGAGCTCACGAATCGTCTGTCGAGTCTCGATATCGACGACCCGGATGGAGGAATCGTCACATGAGAAAGCCATCAAGTCGTTCCCGGGGTGATAGCGACATCCTGTGATCTTCGTCATTGGGGCCCAGTCGATCTGGTCGACAAGGCCACCTGTCGCAAAGTCCCAGAACTTGATCTTTCCGTCCAAGGAGCAGGAGATGACACTTCGGTTGAGGGGATCGATGACAAGTCCGGCGATGGCAGCGGTGTGTCTCCCTGTTCCTGGAGTGAAGGTCACCTTGCTTCGTGATTGCAGCTGATTTACCTTATCGAGAGATTTCAGTTGCTGCATCTTGACCTGCCGCAACTGCGCCGGCGTAAGCTTCGAGGGAAACCTTTGCCGATGTCGCCCAGACTGCAGGTTGTACATATCTATACTGCCCCCAACGGATCCGACCAGAGCGAAGGTGCCACACTGGCTCATCGCAACAGTGGAGACGTGCTCGCCGTCGCCGGTCTTGAACGCCCACCGCCCGGCCTTCTTTCTCCCCCAGAACCAAGTACGGGCATAAGAATCGCCTTTATGTGCCGTGATAACGCTCTCCCAGCCCGTCGAACCGCTCAACTCGGCGTTAGAAGGCCTGGTCTTGTCGTTCCCCTTGTCCCATATAGGTTGCTTGCCGGGTATCGCACCGATACCGCCATCGCGATTTAGAGACGATGCAATGCATGTAATTTCGGGGGCCTTGAGATCTTCCAACGTTGTGCTGGGCCCGTGTCCACCGATCGAGCCATTTGCCAAAATGCCCATCTTGGAGGCTTTCTTCCGGATGTTGCCCTGGCTCAGCTCAATACTCTGCCCATCGCGACGCAAACTCCAACCCCATAGACTTCTGTCTTTGCCTGCACTGAGTAGCCACTTGTTTCCACCCTCAGCACCGTCAAAGTCGGAGGGCAGGAACTGCAGGCAGCTCACTGGCGCAGCGTGGCCGCTCCGCATGTGCAGGATACGCGGAACGGAAGAGAAGGGGGTCTCGTCAAAGATCCAGGATTTGAGCGAGTTATCAAGACCACTTGTCATGATGACGGGTTGGCCAGAGAGGAATTCGATCTTGCTGATGCCTCCACGGACCGTCCCGTCCGTACGGGATGGCGGGTTGTGGGCGCTCCGCAGCGCTCCCATTATCCTTCCACCCTTGTTGAGATCCCAGAAGGTGACATCGCCCCCTAAGTTTGTGGCCGTAGCCATGACGCCGTCTTTCCTTCCGTCTTGGCCGGCTCCCTGCCCATCACTTCGGAACGAGATGCTTGTGACCGGTGCCTCTTCGGTACCGGCATTCAAGCGCAGCATTGGCTTGTCCGTGAGCACATTCTGGATAACCAGGGGTCCCGCGGAGTAGGAGATGGCTAGAAGTGATAGAGCCGGAGTGGGCTCCATGCAGGTGACAGCTCCGCAGTCCGGCGACGGCGGCAGAATTGTATAAATCAACTTGCCCGTGCTGACGTTCCAGATCTCGACCCATCCATCAGCGCGGCCAACGAATATCTTGTTGAGATAGGTGGGCATGTTGCAGACACCACCAGTGAGCTCGTTATCGCCCTTCTTCGCGGCAGTGGAGAAGATAGTCGTATAGTGCTCCAGAGTTTGCGACTTCCAGATTTCTACCCTTGTGCCAGCGCAGGCAACAATCCATGAGCCAAAAACGAGGATCTGACGAACCGGTTCGTCCAGATCAGCCGGCATCTCGAGCTCAGCAACCCTCTTTCCACGCTGGAAAGCCCACAGACCCTGAGGTTCGCCATTACGCGGGTCGCCCCAGGCAGCAAAGACCTTCTCCTTCCAAGAATGGGTGGCGGTAATATTGGCGGGTGTCTGGGGTCGCGTCACGAAGACGAGGTTGAGGCCGCGCTTGAGGTCGTAGGTCTGGAGAGAGCGGCCGACCGAGGTGGTGATTTGGAAAGTGGTTTTGCCGAGGGGAATCGAGGCGAAGGGGACGCCCGTCGGAGATACCAGGCCGACAGTCTGCAGCGATGAGATACAGGGTTAGTGGGGGTGCGCTCAGGCTACACCTCAAGTCAACTTCGGAGGAGGGACATCGAGGATGGCATACGCGGAATGGGGCGAAGATGGCAGAGCCCCTGCTCGCAGTCGGTGGGGCCTTTGCAACGCCATCGATCTTGAGACGCTTCGTCGAAGGGTGTTCGGGATCAGAGTGAGGCATCTTGTGAGGCTGGTAGCTTCGGAGAAGCTCTCGATGCGCCGAATTCGTTCATGCAGCCTTGGGGTGTTTTGCGAATCGCGAATTGGATTCTCGATCCTAGATTTTTTCCACAGCCTTGCCAGGTTCCAGATTTTTTTCAACCACGGGAGTTGGGGTAGCCCCACCAGCCCGCATCTGCGGCGCAGAAAAGGGCGCCGACCTCCGGGCCCATGCGCTAACCCTGCGCTGTCCAAAATACACCGTAAATGCACATTCTTGACCGCCATTGCATAGCGAGACCAGATGACGGATGTGTGCGTCGAGAAAACTACGAAGGCTCGGGCCAAAAGAAAGGGTCCCTCAGCCAGTGCGAAAGATGCTTCCTCACTGCTAAGGCCGCCCTGGTTTTACCTATCGCAAGTTATCTCCCATTCCAAAACGCCCTACCTGCATTCTGAAAAGGACTTCCTGCGCTCCGAAAAGGCCTTTTACAATGCCGTCAAGGCCTGTAATGTGGTAAACCCAGGCCTTGCTGTTTCGGTATAAGACTGTGTGAGGATTTCGATAACGTATATCCGCACGGGGAAGAGAGACCCTTTCTTTTGGCCCGAGCCTTCGTACTTATCTGCCTATCAGGACCCTAGCAGTTACAGACGCGGGAAGAGGTCACGCGACCACATTGACGGTTGACAGTCTCGGAATGCAGCCCCGAACCCCATCACATCTGGGTTTGACAAGTATGCAAAGCAGACAAGCCGTTTTTGATCAGTTTTAAGGCGAAAAGTATATTAGGTTATGTTCACGATGTGGGAGTTAAAATGTCCCGGCATCGCCTTTTCGGCGCAGCCATCGCAGGCAAACAGGAGCCCCGCCATGGCTAGCTCGGTGCCCCTCCATAGACCCCTGTCCCGCCGTTCCTGAGCCGCCGGGCCTGTGGAATGAACGGCGTCATTCTGCTGTTTTTTCGAGCCCCTCCTGGGCCCTCCACCACTAAGAAACATGGGCAGCTCCCAAGGGTCAAAGAACCCTGCACTTCTAGCCACGGGACTGCTTGCTGTCGCTTCCACGCGAGCTTCGTTACTATGTCGTCGGCTGTCCGTTTCGACTTGATACGGTAGGAGCAGAAGCATCTTCTGTGAGAAAATGTGACCCGAGTTCCAGGTTCTCACTCTGATTGCTTAGTTGCCCAACGTATCCAACCCAGACACCGTCGATCGTGACCCGTTCCTATTCTACAGAAACCGCCCAGACTTGCATGTGGACTGCAGGTTGCGTCTGGTCTAGCTGTCAAGCTCGTGCTAGGGACCTTAGATTCTGGCAGGGAGGAATGGGAGACGAGTAACGGAAGCATCTGCAGTGGAGAGACCGCTTTCTGGGCCTTGGTCCCTGGCTAGGATGTGCCCAGGCGATTGTAAATTTTGCACGACTCTGTGTTGCCACCACCGAGGGCTCTTTCCCCCCTCTTCCTTACTCCTATCCAAAGCCGTTCCGCTGATACCGCAATTCACATCCAACAGCAGTGTACCACGACATACGAATTCGGGGCCAGTCCTCGTCGCGCCTGCTGCCCAACATGGCGACCAACTCTGGTGGCTCCAACCCTAACCTTTCGGGAACATCGATGTCCACTGAAGGGGAACCATCGCTCCCACTTTCCAAGGATCCTGTCGCCGCAGCCAACGCCTCGCGGCCGAACCCCTCGCAGAATACCGGGTTGGCCTCGCACAGTCTATCGTCTTCCTCGGCGGCTTCTGGCGCTGCAAAGGGTCGCCACGTTGAACCTCACACCATCGAGGCCAAGGTTGAACCCGCCAGTCTGTCGATGCCGCCACCTCTCTCCATCGTCCCTCAAGGTTCACCTGCCACGTCCCTCCAAAGCCTAAAGAGCACCAGCCAAGAGCCTTCTTCTACTTCCGACACCTCAAACGAAGAGACCTCCTCAATCTTAACAGGCAGTGGCGTCATCCTCTCGACCTCTCCCCGAGACTTCGCCATCGACGCTTCGCGTTCCGCCGCGACTACCGACTCGGGAGACTTTGAGACACCGCGTTTGCAGCCCGGCGCGAGCAGCAACAGTGATCCGGCAGCCCAGGAGGGGTACTTGCCGGAACCAGCCCTAGTTATCGGTAGCAGATCTTCCTTTTCGGACGCCAACGTCAGCCATCGTGTCAGCGTCAGCTCCATGTACAGTCTGGCTTCTGCCCGCGGTGTCCCCAGTTCAGCGGCCTCGGCGAACGGCAGTGATAATAACAGCACCTCCGGCGTCGTCCTCCCGGCCCCACGCGCCGCATCTGGCCTCATGGCGTCTTCCTCCTCGGGCGGAGCTAAGGCCACCGCCCACCCTGAGGCGAGCGTCTCTAATATGACGGTTACCACGGCCAGCCAAGGAGCGCAGGTTGGCGCCCACCATCTCGCGCCTCGGGAATCTCAAGACCTGAACGACATGATCAAGAAGCCCGGAAGCCAGGTGCTACAGCAGCAAGCAAATCCCGCTTCCGGTGCCAATGTCACCATAGGCCCCGCGCCCCGACCCCAGCCGACGAGATCTCGCAGCAGGGCCAAGCGACGATTCAGCGGGAGTACCGCGGCCAGCAGCCACAGCCCCAGCAGTGACCGCGCCATGGCACACCGGGATCGGGTCGAGAAAGAGGAGTTTAAGCCAGCCCCGTGGGGCGTCATTGGTGTGTGCGCTCTGGACATCAAGGCACGAAGCAAACCGAGCCGAAACATCCTCAACCGTCTAATCCAAAACCGGGAGTTTGACGTGTGTGTATTTGGCGACAAGGTCATTCTCGATGAAGGTTGGTACCCGGTTCATCCTGTTCGTTTTCTTGAGAAAATACTAATCAGGCAACCAGATGTTGAAAATTGGCCTATCTGGTATGTTGACTCTTGCGAGACATGCGACCTCCCTCCAATGCTAACTCTAGACTATAGTGATTATCTCATATCATTTTACTCAGATGGGTTTCCCCTTGACAAGGCGGTTGCCTACGTCAAGGCCCGAAAGCCGTTTTGCGTCAACGATGTACCCATGCAGAAGATTCTGTGGGACCGTCGCATTTGCTTGCGCTTGCTCGACCTCATCGGTGTGGCCACCCCCCAGCGTATCGAGGTCAACCGTGATGGCGGCCCACGCCTCCTCACGCCTGAAGTCTCCAAGCACATTAGGGAAATCAGTGGCGTATCATTCGAGCCCACGGATCCTAACCCGGCTAATGCTGAGGCCATGGCCCCCCGAAAGGTCGAGTTGCTCGATGACGGCGACATACTCTCGGTGGACGGGACGCTGATTAAGAAGCCCTTCGTCGAGAAGCCGACGAGTGGCGAGGACCATAACATTATTATATACTTCCCCTCGTCTGCCGGGGGTGGTGCTCGCAAACTGTTCCGCAAGATTGGCAACAAAAGCAGCGAGTATGTACCGGACCTCACGGTACCTCGTGCCATCACGCAGCCCAACGAGAGCTTCATCTACGAGCGGTTTATGCAGGTAGACAACGCCGAAGACGTCAAGGCGTACACCGTCGGCCCCACCTACTGCCACGCCGAGACGCGCAAGTCGCCCGTCGTAGACGGCGTCGTGCGCCGCAACACCCACGGTAAGGAAGTGCGCTACGTGACTGGGCTAAGCAGCGAGGAGAAGGAGATTGCGAGCAAGATCAGCACCACCTTTGGGCAGCGCGTTTGCGGTTTCGACTTCCTGCGCGCTGGAGGGAAGAGTTACGTGATCGACGTCAACGGCTGGAGCTTTGTGAAGGACAATGACGACTACTACGACCACTGCGCCAACATACTCAAGGATATGTTTATCAGGGAGAAACTGCGCCGGGAGGGGCTGACGCCGCCAATTCCATCACCCGCTCTGTCGGACGTAGACCCCATGACGGTGCGCGCTGCTATGGTCAAAAAAGACACGGAGCTGGCTGCCCTCGTGGCAACACAGGGGCGGACAAGCCTAGATCGGCAAGCCACTATCCAGAGAGGTCTTGATATCCGAGACACGCCAATAGAAAGCTTGCCACACATCAAGTCGGATTCTACACCGGTATCTAAACTAGGGAGCAAATCGACTAGTCCTCTGGCGACCCAGTTCTCTTCGTCGGTGAAGGACGGCGCTCCATCCACGGCAACATCGATCATCTCTGCAACACCTTCGTCGCAGCAAGATGCGATAGACGTTGACGCTGTCGAGGTCGAGGAAACCCCGCCACCACCTCCCCCCAAGCCCAGCTGGAAGCTAAAAGGTGTTGTATCCGTCATTCGCCATGCCGACCGGACTCCCAAGCAGAAGTACAAGTTCACTTTCCATACTGAGCCCTTCATCGAACTTCTCAGGGGCCATCAAGAAGAGGTTCTACTCATTGGCGAGCCTGCACTCGCCAGCGTCCTCGAGGCCGTCGACGTGGCAATGAGAGCCGGAATCGAAGACCGACGCAAGCTCAAGGCCCTACGCAACGTTTTGGTCAAAAAGGGAGGCTGGGCAGGCACCAAGGTGCAAATCAAGCCTATGTTCAGGAAGAAAACCGAGATGAAGCAGCCGGGCGAGCAGCATGCTTCTCCTGCGCAAAAGGAAGAGTCCTCAAAGGAGACAGAGAACGAAGATGAGAAACCGAAAAGCGATGACTATAAGCCCCGTATCCCTCCCAAGAGGCAAGATTCGTTATCGGGGGTCACAATGTCCAAATTCACCGCGGCCGAGGAGAGCCTTGTGCTCGACAAGCTGCAGCTCATTGTCAAGTGGGGCGGCGAGCCGACACACTCTGCACGATATCAGTCTCAGGAGCTGGGCGAAAGCATGCGTAGCGATCTTGGCCTGATGAACCGGGAGGTTCTTGACGAGGTCCATGTCTTCAGCAGCAGCGAGCGGCGGGTCGTGACGAGCGCACAGATTTGGGCGGCCAGCTTTCTCAACAAGAAGGATCTGCCCGAGGATTTTATTACCATTCGTAAGGACCTTCTCGACGATTCAAATGCGGCCAAGGACGAGATGGACAAGGTGAAGAAGAAGCTTAAAGGTCTTTTGCGCAAGGGCAATGAGCGCCCACCCCAGTTCGCTTGGCCACCTGATATGCCTGAACCCGCTGAGGTGCAAACTCGCGTGGTGCAGCTCATGAATTTCCACCGCAAGGTGATGCAGCATAACTACTCTAAGCTGTACAGCGGTGCTGTAAACTCGCTCACCGCCATCAGCAACCCGAGTATGGAGAAAGTGAACGGAGAAGGCGGGTCAGGCGCCACGTTACCATCTGTGGGATCCCTGGGATCGCTCTCACAAGTCAGCGCGGTAAACAACATACAGGCACGTTGGTGTTGCGGTGAAGATGCCGAATTGTTCAAGGAACGCTGGGAGAAACTGTTTGTCGAGTTTTGTGATGGGGAAAAGGTAGACCCCAGCAAGATCTCCGAATTGTACGATACCATGAAGTTCGATGCCCTTCACAACAGGCAGTTTTTGGAGTGGGTGTTTACACCGCCCAAGAACATGCTTGAGGAGGAATACGGTGTCCCCAAAACACATACGAAGGAGGGCAAGCTTTCGCCGCATCTAACCCAATCAAAGGACGGCAAGCATCTTGTGCCAGCAGGAAGAGAAGCCGAAGAAGGCAGTGGTGCTAATAGCAAAGTATCCGAGGATTCTCGGTCCGACAAAGGAGTTGAGCGGTCCTCAACAGAGAAGCATGAGAAGGAGGGTCACAAGACGGTGAAGCGCATTTTCCGACGGCGATCCTTTCTCAGCGGGCTGAGATCTGGTGGCGAGGCGGAACCGCCCGAGAAGTACTTCCATCTTCACAGGGGCAACAGCCAAACTAAAGCAAAGACGGATGCTCGCTTCGAGCCCCTGCGGGAGCTGTACCAGCTTGCCAAGGTCCTGTTTGACTTTATTTGCCCCCAGGAGTATGGTATATCCGACAGCGAAAAGGTAAGTGGTGTCGCAATGCTTGCGTTTGCGAAGAAGTGGTTTCGCCGTGTGCGGACTGTGAGACTTACTCCGTCCTCCTGGGTTTCTAGCTCGAGATCGGCCTTCTGACGACCCTCCCGCTACTTAAGGAGATCGTGCAAGACCTTGAGGATATGCAGGCTTCAGACGAAGCCAAATCCTTCATCTACTTCACCAAGGAGTCGCACATCTACACGCTGCTCAACTGCATCCTTGAAGGCGGCCTCGAAACTAAGATTAAGAGAGCCACCATTCCAGAGCTTGACTACCTGTCGCAGATCTCGTTCGAGCTCTACGAGATGCCGGCCAAGCCGCCCGTTGATGACGATGGAAGCCCAGCCTTTAACTACAGCATCAAGATCACCATCAGCCCCGGCTGCCACGTCTTCGACCCGCTTGACGTCCAGCTCGACAGCAGGCATTGTATCGGGTGCGCTCCTCGCCGAAGCCTGACGGCCCATGCCGATTGGATGGTAGTCATTGAGACGTTGAGGGCAAAGTTCCATCAGTAAGCTTACCCACTGCCCAAATCCCCCTTTTCCTCTCCTTTCTCGTCTGTCTCCTCCTGAACCGGGATACCCGGCGGCGATATTTGCCAGGAAGCTCATGCACTGTGCGTACGCGTGTTGCGTGTTTAGGGTCAAATTGCCGAAGACTTTTCTTGCGGTCAACCTGTCGGATGCGTTCACGTTCCAAGAGAAACCGCAAAACGGTGAGGGCGAGGGGGATGTCCTGGAGATGAAAATCGGCGAGCACGAGCATAAGACCACGTCCGTGGATCCACCACAACCAGACAACGAACAGTGAACCCCCGTCAGTTGTTCCGTGTCTATGATGTCGCTTCCTTTGGGCCGGTCCGACCTGGGACCCCGGAGCCAAAGCGGGCACAACAACCAAATCGAGACGAGGCTCTCGGATGTCGCAACCATGAGTTCTGGCGTCTCGACGAAATTTCAGCAACCTACTTTTCACCCTCTTTTTTTTTGGTGCCCCGTCGCAGTGCCATTCGTTCGCCATGCGGGCGTCTTATCCTTAGGCTTTGGCGATTATCTCAAGGATCCTAGGGGGCCGGCTCGCCACACGTTCGAAGCTGCAAGGTTGATCGGTCTGTTTTCACGTTCTTCCATCTCCACCACCGGTCAGGGGGGGCGGAAGGTGTGTAGGGGTATAGCCAGTCAGCCAGCGGCGTCTATCAATGGTAGGTGGAGAGCAAACAATTCACAAGCTCCTTACACGAACACCCGTTCCTGGGGGAATGGGATCTTTTCCAGAATAGAATAACGGTCAAGAATATGGACATGTGGGTAGATAGACAAGAAGGGAAAAAAGTGCTCAATCACACAATAAACCTTGCCAGCTAATGGCTCTTGGTTCCGGTTTTGCGGTACCTGCCATGACGCGGGACGGCCCAGGACGCGTTGTACGACGGTATTGGCTCGGATAGAGCAGGGTAAGAGGGGGCGAAAAGAGAAAGGGAAGTGAGCCTGTGACGAAACGTATGCTATACTTCCCCTCTAAACCTGTGACGGGCGAGTTCTCTCGGTGGCCTAGCATCATAGGCGCATCAGAGCTTTACATGGACATTTGCCGACATCAATGTCAAGCGGGTATATCTGAGGCAATGGATTGCTCCCCAACGCCGTGCGGCTCCATCTGCTGAGCATGTCGTCCTGTCCTGTCAGCCATCGCGACAAGCAAGCATACCTCCAGCGCTTAGCGAGTCCGAAGGAATTCAATGTTTGTCTTCTGGCTTTCCCTCACCGGTCCCCGAAAATTCGCAGACAGAGAGTGTAATCCGTAAAGAGAGCATCATCTCCCCTCATCACCTCCCCACCCGAACCACCCTCGCTTTGCTCCTTTCGGATGCCGCCTGCAAGTGACATCACACAGCAACATGCCCTTGCACGGACCGTGCATTGGTCAAGCGGTGTCTCAACTTCAGGTGGCAGCGAACGACAGGGGGGCTGGTGACTGCCGTGCCGGGGTGCCCCAAGCCTTCAACCACACCAGATTTGACAATCATCCAAATTAGGGAGATCGAGAATGAAATGGGAACATCCGCCCGAGCATCGTGCAAACTGGTTCGGGCGGGTGGAAGGGACGGGGGGGTTACGGTGTGTGTTGACAAGCCCTAACGAGATCTGCCTGGTTGTTTCCTATGCATGGGATGGTGGTGGTGGTGGAGGTGGTGTGCCACTCAAATCGCTGCCAGTGGTCGGCCCCTGCTCAGCCAGATCTCGCCCCCATCGCAGAAAAAGAAAGGAAAAAGTAGTTCGATCAAACGATCAGATGGCGGCTCCGAAAACCAGGCTGGGGGGTTACGTTGGGGGTTATTAGGCGTGGGCCACACAGTGTTGCATCTGGATGTCTTGGCAACACTGGTAGGTGTGCTTTGACAGAAGGACTGGCACCGAGGTTGCGCCAGGCTCGCCAGCGGCACTACTGCGTACACTTCTACCGGCCTCGTCCTTATCCCGACACCTGTTGCAGAGGGACACCCAAGGATGTTAAGCGGCCCGGAGGAAAATTGACAAGTTGGTGCCGCTCGGCCTTATTCTTAGGCAGAGTTGCGGTGACGCTGCGGGACAGGAGGTGTGACCCGGTAAAGATGAGAACCGCTGCAGCACCCTGCAACACCGCTGAGATCTCACGGGCCTGCACAGGCAACTGTCCACGTTGGTGATGAGATGGCGTTTTGGGGGCGTTGGGGAACTCGGGAGCTGTGCAACCTGCCAATGCGTCCTGCGGGTACCGGCAGATGAGGCTTAGGTTTATTTTCAACCTTCGCGAGTCTCCCCAAGATTCTTCGGTTTTAAGCCTACAGTTTCCGTTCAAAATCCAAGGGACGAAGAGAATCAAGCCCCCCTCCAGGAAACGGATATGGGGAAAAAGACAGATTTGCTAATCGGTAGAGTTGCCGCTCCACGGTCGGCAAGAATCCAGTTCAGAGACGCCGATGTGCCTCAATATGCGGAGTCGTGATTGTTCCTCACACCGAAAGGCGGGATGATATGACCAAGGTCCTGGCGTGGTCAAAATCGCTGCTCATCGAGCCCCAGAATTCGACGTGTCGGATATGGAGAATGGCTTTCCCACGGCTTAACGGCACTGTCTCGGGTCATCTGTTTTCCTCTATGAGCAACCTGCAGACGGCTGTCCACGACGATGTTGGGCTCCTCACTGAGAGTGCAGGAGAACGAGAAGAGGTTGTCGCTGTTGTGACATTGACCACCGTTACACGTCTAGGGGAGGTCCCTTGCCAAAGGGAGGGTAGTTAATACCAGACAACTGCAGCGTGTGGCTCCACTATTGCTGGTCATACCATATTCAAAGTGAACGGGTATAGAACCGACAGTTGAGGGGACGCTTTGGTTCGGAGATCAGGTTTGGGGGCCGGCTAAGAACGAATTGCCTCCTGTTTCGCGTTCAATCCGCTCTCAGCCAAGTCCGCCAAATTCCGCTCCCGCCTCAAGTCTGAACAGAACAAGACCAGGCTCGGCGTCGTCGGATTCTTGGGCAGCGCATAGGCCAGAAGGCTGCATGGTAGTAAAAGGGGAAGGCCCGCATATACTTGAAGTCAGCAGAGCGGAAGGAATCGTGCCAATTGGTCGGCCACATGGTCTCAAGAACGGGCCTGCTGGCGGGCTGCATTCAGCGTGCCGATGATCTGCTGTGCCTTGCGGGTTTCGGAAACACAACGTCAATTTGTCCTTTGCAGCCTCCTTCATTAAACACAAGTTCATGATGACATGATCCCTCTATGACTCGTCGCCAAGCCATGTCGTTCGAGACAAGAAACAGACGGTCGAATCAGCACCTATCGGCGTCAGCGACCAACAAGAAACAAAAAGCCCCGCCTCCATCGGCCTTCATTTCCTGAGAGCAGCCATCTGACGGGCTGAGACATAGCCATCGCTGGGGTCTTTGGTAGAGTATAGTGCCGCTCGATCCCAAGCGGACGGCCTCCGTCGGGAGAGAAGCCTATTTGTCTGCTGCTGCCTTCGTCTGGTGTCGCTATGGTGGTGCTAGCAGGGATAGGGGTCCTAAACGGCGGATGTCTCTTGCCAGCAAGGAGTTTGTCGCGGCGTAAGAGGGTGTTGTGAGAATAGGCGTGCAACTGAGCTTGCGCCGGGTGACCCCTCGCGGAACATCGGTAGAAGTTCCGTGCCATGAGGCAGAAGCCCCGAAAGGATGGATCGCCAGAACGCTAGAAGCTCTGTGGAACGCCCCCCTGTTCGCCGACGTTATGGCATCAGCTCTGACCCGAGCTTTGATCGCCTTCGGCGGTGGCGGACGCATTTTAGCGAAGTGCCGGAACCACACACCAGAAGCACTCGAGAAAGTTCTTTTCTGGGGCTCAACGGCGCTCCTCGTTCTTTGGCCCCCATCAGGGTCCAGGATTCCCGGTGACGGATGTTCCATTGGGGGCCCTTTTGCGGCGTTCGGCGGGGCCTTACCAGGGCCCCGTTGGCGGGCGCGCAGCTGCTGATGCGTGTTCCCAGGGCACAGGGCAGGACGTTGAGAGAGATCCGGGCTGACCTAAGGCCGCCAAAGCCCCACTGCGGACGGCATGGGCATCTGGAGAGATGAGATGGGGCCGTATGGGGTTATGGCTCGGCCAATTCGGCTTGGCAGCTCTACAAGCCGTGAATTGCGTCAGAGCCCGTTGCGGAAGAAAGGACTTCCCTTTTAGACACGCTGCACGCCGTTAGATAACACGGCGATATTAGCATAGGTGCACATCGTCCACCGACTGCCCCTCAATGTATGCGGACGGGCTGAACGTCCCGTCTGGGGAGATGGATATGTCTGAGTGGTGAGGGGTAGCGACTTTAGGGCAGGTTGTAAAGACGAGACCCGCCGGAAGAAAACCGAATGAGGGAACTGAGCAGAACCTGAGGAAGAAGTGGAGAGTTTCTTCAGCCCTGAAGCCACGAAACAAGATTGTCGAGTCAGATTGTCAAATGCACAAGGCCCAGGATGAGACACAGGCGGCGGATCAGTCGCCCACGGTTCAATGTGGCATAGATTGAGTGTGTGAACGAGCGACGCATTTCGATGCCAGACGAAAGTGGAAGGAACCTCAAGAACCATCTCACCTTCCCAAGTATAGACACCTGACGCATGACACTCGGAGTATGTAGACACCCCGGGAGGAACGGCTTTGCTCCTCCCTGTGCTCCCCTTTCTTTATGACTCCTTCCCTGGTTGTTGACTAGAGCTGAGGACAGGGAACAAGGACAGGCCATGGACTGGCCACGAACGACCGCCAGATTAGAATCAAACGGTGAACCAAGTGGCGGTTCTGCGTGTGGGGTTGGAGTCTCAGTTCTCCGAAACCATCATTTCCTCTGAGAACCTATGGCCTCACAGCATCATCCTTCAAGAGCGTAGCTACTCGCGCGCATTACTTCCTGTCCACGGCACCTAGGCCCGACCACGAGAACTAGCCGGCCTTCCCTCCATCCCATCTGCGATGCCTTTACCCGCTTCGCTTGAAGGAGGAGCCTAGGCTTGTTGTGCCCTCTCCGCAACTGATACCTCTCGGCTGAAGAATCTCTCGTCTTCCCCGAAACAACATGCAAGGTACCCGCACGCCGCCTCTGTTCGATGCTCAACAGGCCGTCCTCCGTATTCCCTGCCCGCTTGTGCGACGTCACGCAAAGCCGGATCCCCTCCCGAACACTATCTCCAGGGGCTACTCGCCGCGCCAGTGACCGGGCCTCTCTCGGCCTGGGCAGCCATCTGGGTGCGGCAGGCAAAGATACCCACGGTAAGGAAGCCCTGTCGTAGTCGGTCAAGTCAGCGTCGCGGCACGGAAGGCGAGGGGTCTGCTTCTCTGGTTCTCCGGTTCTCTGGCTCTGTTGGTTCTCCCAGTGCCCTGACTGAAGATAATCCAGCTCGCTCAACCAATGGAGCAGTTTCGGTCGGGCTTCTTCATGCTGGCCAGAGCTCCATCGATCCGGGAGGCAGTAGAGCGGACCGACTACAGGCCACAGATCCCTGTAGCATGTCAGGACTCGCCCTCTCCGGCCCCAAAAAGCGCCTTGGTTTGGATCTCCAGATTTTTTCTCTCATTGACCGTTCACGGCGAAGAAACCTCGTCAACCAAGGTTGACGGCTAAACCCATCCGTTATATCCCGTGTTATACCCCCCAAGTAGGCCAGAAAGGGCCAGAGAGGAGCCGCCGCTGCTAGCAAGGGGCCCATAACAGGAAACCTGGGACGGCACGAGGCAGGGCTATCCCCGTCCTGAAAAACCGATGCATCCTGTCACAGCGTGTTCTCCCCTTCTTGTCGGGGTGCTGTGGCGCTGGGTGTGCCGTCGGGTAGGTCTCGGCCAACAGATGGTTGGAAGGTCGTTGTTGACCACGCGCCGCTCGCTTTTCCCGTTGTACCAAAGAACCTGATGCGGCACGGGAGTGTGTGGATAGCAACCGTGCCCAACAAGCATCCCGCCTTCGTGCATAGCGCCACACTGACCGCAGCTTACAAGTACACAAAACACCAACTGCAGGCGTTGGAAGTCGGCGATGAATGGAGCGCGGCGGGCCAGAGATACCTGAGCACCAGTGCTAGACCTACAGTGCTGAACGGTAGGTACATGGGTACTGTACGCCAGGTACTAGCGAGTGCAGTGCGGGACCAATTGGCCCCAGCTTCAGTTATTGCTCTGGCCGGGCTGGGCTGCACACCCTTGGATCGCTCGGTCGGCAGCGCATCAGCCGTTTTCAAGTTACGTCCCTGCCTCTCTCCACTTACACCACCCACCTCAATGGACCGACCGCACCTAGCCTCTGCTAAGGCAGTCTTGCGCCGGTCAGATTGGGAGGGGAAAACGTTGAGCTCTTCAACCAGCAAACAGGGTCGATCCCATAACCGTAGCCCACTATTAATCCTGCTAGACCCATGCTCGAGTCCTGATGCCCCTTCAAGATCTCGGCAACCGGATCACTTTCATCATGCCGCTGGATACCTGTGGATGGGTCGGTCCCAAGCTCGACTTCTCTGACCCTCGGTCAAAGACACTTTGAACCAGCATTGGCGGGCGCTCTTCCCGTTGACTCGCAACTCATCAACCGAAAACGACACAAAAACCCGCCTCAGTCGCCCTCGTTTACAAGTCACTCTCTGCGGCCTGCAATCCATTTTCTGTTTCCACCACGGATCGATCGGATCCTACGTTTGACAAACAAACGACTCGCCGGCTCTCAGCTCACTCTTTCTGCTGCTGCTTCTCAGTACCTCTGCTGCTTCCCACCTAACAAAAAGCACAACCTTGTTGCAATCCATCGTCTGCCAGCGGTTCCTATTTTGATCACCCTCTCCCTTCAATACCTCGGCCGTCTTTCAATTCCGCCCCCCCTCCCCCCGCCTGTGCCTTCGTTACCAAAGCTCACTACCCGCCTCAAACCGTCCAACCCTCAGCCGGCTCTCACCAGTCTCCAGTAAGTGCGGCAGGGCGCTCTCGGCTGCTGTGCCTCAGCCATGACCGCGTTCAGAGAATTGGCACTAACCGTCTTCCAGAATCGTTGTTTTTCGAGCTCCTTGTGTGTCCTTGCCTAAGCGGCCGCCCCCACGCAGCAAGCAGCCAACTTGGTTCAGCCCTCCACCGGCGACGGCAACCAGGTCAAGAAACTCAGCAACAACCTTGAGCAAGAACGAAACATGGCGCTCGCAAGTCACTGTGTGCACGTCTTCAAGATGATCAAGTCAGACAACACCCTGATCCAGTGGCACTGCAACCTGTGCCATTCGGGGCCCCACTGGTGGATCTTCGAGTGCAGGTACTGTAAGATTCACACGTGCCGGGCGTGTACTCAGAGTGCTTAAGCCAATCTTTGGCAACTGTTTTGTATTGGGTGGCCATCCGGGGCTGTGTTGGTTGTGTGCATCGTGGAAAGAATGGGACGATGGAGGTTTGGATTTGCCGCAGCCGGGTTGGACTTCGCTGGGCGTTGAAGTGAGTTGCTTCCTTCTTCCAAGCAGATGAAGAAAATCACCTCTGCTCGCCCCCATTGCAGCCGATGGTATAAACGGGGTACAGGACATACGCTAACTAGAGCCCACAGGTTGCTGCTGGCCAACGTACGCGGCACTCTATTTGGCGACAAACCGTCTCCAAACAATCCACGGTACGCCAGAGCGATCGATCCCAGCGAGTTGTCAGAACACCACATCGGGCTCCGCCTTCGAGAGCCACGCAAATGCCTTCACTATGTCCATATCCTCGATTTTACGATACCAGGCAACTATCGACCGCTGATTCAGCTGCTCGGTGGTTGCAAGCGCCATCCTATGAGCCAATGAGTACCGCTTTACCAGTGACAGCGATTACAAAACATCGGGTAGCTGCTACTCGGTCATGCTGAAGGACTGCCGCCATCTAGAAACTTTGCAGTTGGGAAACGGCGGGTCCATCCCCCTGTCTTGGGTCTCCACGGCGTCAGTTTATCTGTCACCAATCTGGTCTATTACACGCGCTACCGGCAACCGGAATACATCACTCGTCGTCCGGCCACTCGGCGCTTATTTTGTATGTCTTGTCAGCCGTGTCCAACGAAACTCCCAACAAATTGGTTTGGGTGATCTGAGACACTATTCTGTTTTTGTGGCGTTTTACGGCGGGACAGGAAGAAAAAAGAAACGGGGGCGGAGTTGAGAATGTATGAGATACTTTGGCTTCCTTGGTTCGGCATGTTTTGCTCTTCCTGGCGCTTAGGGTTGGGATTAGAAGAGTACAAACGTCACTAGCAAAAGGTGGTGGTACAGACAGGGGGGACTTTTAGACAGGAAAAGGGGCGGTCTGGCGGGGTGTAAACGGCGTCAAAAAGAGCGAAATGATATGTGACGGTTCACATTTTTGTTCACGGATTACGATGTCAGGGAGTTTGTCTTACTTTACATTCGCACTGTTTGCTGCCCCTCACGGGATGGATGTGTTTCCTTTTGGGCTTTTCACTTGGGCAACCTTTTTCCATAAAACACTCAAACCAACAACGATGATGTGGTTCACTACCCTTGGAACAGTATGACGCAAAATGGGGGGGATTGTGGGTGTTGGCTGGCTGGCTAGCATAAGTCTCGGCGAAAGGGAATTCCCTTATATTTTCGGGTGGCCGCAGAAAGGCGATCTAGATTCCTGCCTTAGTCGAAGTGCGGGCCATCAAGGCCGAACGGCCAGGTCGTATTTGATCGGGTCGAAATCCGATGCAATGCATATCTGACACTGGAGTTTGTCCTGCGGTTACCAGTGATATTGTCAGCGCGCTTTCTTTTGGTGCTGGATCTTGTGTTTGTGCCGGATCGTACGGAGCTGGGCCGGGTGAAAGTACTACGTCCGCAAACCCTCCCGGAGCGGTTGGCTGCATTTTTAACATATGTACTTTTCCACCTCCACATTGATGCCAGGTCCCGACATGTCCCTCTGTTATCTCGACAACTTTGTCCGTCGTCACCGGACAGCAAGCAGCAATGTGTTGCCAGAATCCAGACCGCCTTGCACACCACCTGCCCCACTTCCATTGCCGGCCGCTGTGATAGAAGGTGGGCGTCACCACTTTGGGCCAGGTATGGTCGTTTGCACCGTGTACTGGCTGGTTTGCGATGCAGTACGAAAACTCCAACCAGAAAAAACGACCTCTCTGCTCCGCGCAAAAAAGCGCTGGATGTTCTCCTCACACAGCTTGTGCCAGCATAGAAACTTGGCCTGTTACGTTGTAGCAGGCCTAGGTCCCCGCATAGTGACAGGTCTTGGTTTGATTGCAGGAAAGTTGGTCTTGATTGCATTGAAATAGGCCGTTGGGCGGCGATGTGATAACCTGTATGTGAAGGACTTGTAGTACGGCCGTTGTCTTGGGTGTTGTGCGACGTGTCAAGAAGGAACAACTGGCAGACGTCGAGAAGCTTCAGCCTCAACTTTCTTCCCGCCTAGGTGCATAGCATGGCAGGTAGGGTCCCTGGCCACCATCGACCTCAGGTTGGTTGGTTAGGCACCAATCACATCTAGGCGCATGAAGGAAGGAAAAGAAAACACAAGCGTTTGCAGGTTGGGGGCCTTTGCTCGGTCATGGGGCCTATCAAAATCGCCAGAAAGTTGCAGAAATCATTTTAATGTCCCTTCCAGAATTGCACGGAGCGTAGAGCTGACGACCTGTCGTCAAGGACGTCCAGTGATAGCAACAGCCGTTGGTCGGCATGTGATCAGGGCCAAGCTGCGTTGAACCGCTCTTCGATCCACCCAAATCTGTGTGGCGCTTTCCTCTTCGGGACTCATACAAGTGCGCTAGTCCCGATCTTGGACGGCTTGCATGCATCATCAGCCGTGTCCGTGGGGTTCAGCTTGGGAGTTGCAATCAGACGAAATGGGGCGAAAGGGTGGGGTGGGCCCCTCCCGCAGCTCCGGAGTGTTGGCACTGGGTGCCGCTCCGGCTCCAGCGGGAGGGTGTGAAAATGGAATCGGTCAACTTGTGATGGCACCGTCGTCGGGTCGAATTTCCTTCCTCGCTGGCCCGGCAACTTTAGGAAGGCGCACTTCGATTCTGATGGTATCGCATTTCATACCTTGATCCTTCCGCCCGACCGAGAGTTTCATGTGGTTTTTTTACTCGCTTGCCAAGCGATGGCGAGATATTGAAGGGAGATCAGTCGAGATTGAAGGAAGACTCTGCGAAATGACGAGACCCGACGAAACCAAATCATTTTCGGAGCTTCCGTCGAAAGAGAAAAGACCGGCCTGAGGCGTCTTAGCCCGCCGTTGTCTCGCCTTTCCCACGGAAACGAAGGGGGGGCAAGGTTGCCATGGCTCTCGGTTCGGGCCGGATCCTGTCTCCACTACCGCGATTCCAACGGTTCTCAACGACGTTGCAGCGCAAACGATCATCCTGGTCAAGCCAAAACACTTCCTCGTGGCGTGCTGAGCCGATGCCGACGTGCGTCACACAGACCGAAAACGTAAGTAATTATTACACCGGTGCCTACTGTGACATACTCTCCATGGTGTGCTCGGTTACGATATGAAATCTCTTCAGCGGTGCGCCATTGCGCTGGCAGGGGGTGCTCGAGACAACGATTTCGCAGACTACCGGGTTTCACCATCCAGCTGGTTTGAAATCGCGCAAGCCACCTCGACTAATGAAGTGTGTATAAGGATTGTTCGCGCTCACCCTTCGGTGAGCTAGAATGGGTAGCTCTTGCTATCTTCAGCTCGAGTGATTGAGATTTCCCCCACGCGCAACAATTCGCACTGGCGATATGACTGGATGATGCCCGACGACGCCTTGCGCTCTCAGTGGACTGCCCTTTCAGTCACCGAGAGCACACGTGTGCTGTACTTCTTGGGAATGGCGACACGTGTATGCAGCAACCTCCTTGTTGGGATAGGTGCCTTCGTCTCTGGCTGTTGACTGGGTATCAAGCGTTATGAACCTTGAAGGTCCAGCCTTGACCATCGTCACTTCGATGAAACAACGGATCTAGTCATTCCGGTACGTATCACGTTGTGTCTGTATGTTCAATGTCTTCTCAGTGACACTAGGTCACTTAGGAAGCAATGTCCTAAAACCGGGTATCACTTGAGACTTAGCTGTACCAGCGGAATGGGCTCTTGGACTATGCCGTTGTGCAGACTCAGCTCCGGCTTCGTTCAACCACCGCAGCGCCTAATCTTGGATGAGTGGCTAGCATAGCCCTTGCACAACAACGCCAAAGACACAGAAACTGCGAAAGAAGAATTCTTTAGCAGTCAGTCTGAAAAGCTTCCTGATATAGCCATCATCTTCTCAACGCGGTAGTATCCCGGATACTGAACCATCGGGCCGATCTCGGCTCGCAACTGAGTGCCGTGGCCAAAGAATTCGGTATCATTATTCCATTTAGTGAAAATAGAAAATAGCCAAGTAGGATATGTGTTAGCCACATGTAACTGCAGGTTGATACGTACACCCTTTGATACGAATAGCTGAGATGGCCATGTCACAGCACTGGCGTATAGAAGGCATCCTGTAAGTTTTGCAGGGGTTCTTACTGCTCCCTGCCTCCTCTTACATGGACAGATACCAGCAGAAAAGAAGTCCAAGGCTTGAAGAGGTTTTTTTTTAAAAAAAAATTGCGTGATACATGAAATTTGGGCCATCTATCTGCTGCTATGTATCACACTTTATCTTCATCGCATTCGATATCTAAAATGTAGCGTTCTCGTTCTGTAGTTTTTATCTTCGGACCCCAATTTGGAGAAGCCAAGTTGGAGATCTGCGATCGGGAGATGCGGGGAATCCCTGGAAGCGGAGAAGACAAAGTGGAGATCGCGGGGGTGTTTACGCTGACGAGCATGCCACTGACAGCTGTGGTGTTTTTTTTTTAATTCACGCAATGCTGAAGGAAGGGAGGAGAGAACGAGGAGCAGCCATGCCGACTGCCGAATGCACTGTGATGCTTCCGGGGATACTGGATGGATGACCTGACCTTTCGCAGTGGAGATTCGCGGTCATCCTGGCAAGATGGTCAACCCCGCATTCGCGGGGAACCAATTTACAGGCCGCAGAGCCGAAAGCCGTCCCGCACCACCATCATCGGCCATCAACCTGCATCCCATGACGCTCATTCCACAGTTTTCAACTCCGTGTCTCAAGTGATCACATTTCCTAAAGCCAATAGCCGTCAACTTATAGCACAGTGCCGCAAGTCACAACCGTCCGTACCTTCGCGGGCGTGCCAATCATTACAGGCAAACAAGTGGTCATGCTGAGTTCTGCGTCGAGCTGATAGGGTCAAGAACTAACCGCTGGACCCCGAGATCAATGTCGCGCCCTCTCGGCTCGGGCATCGGAGGCGCATATCGTGGTACCGACGTGTAACGCCCGAGGGTGGATGAGGGAGCCGGGCCTTCCCGCTGATGGCCGAACTTCAGTTATCGGTGCCTATCCAATCCCGCCCTCGTCTTGCATTGGGGGCCAGCAACCCACCAGTAGCTCAGCGTTAACCAAGCCCAGAGACTAGCTGACATGTTGTGCAAGACTTGGGCATCATCGCTAGCACAGCATCTCTGGAGAACTAAATTTGGAAAATAGACTCCGCATATGCAAGACAACATGAGACTCTCAAAGAAACCTGAAGAGGCGCTTTACGAGCAGCGCCGTGAGATGAACGGCCCAAATCCGGGGATCGGCGTCCGGTCCGGAACCTTACGGTGGAACTGGCGAGAGCGAGGCTGATCTGCGACTCACATGGCGCTCCTGTCTTACGGGAAGTCCGTCGACCGTGCCGCTAGCGCGGGAGAAGCCACGGTTGATGGCATTCACCAAGCCCCTTTTGGAAACTGAGGTTTAACAAATGTGTTGCTAGGGTAGATCTCCTGACGACGACCGACAGCTGACCGAGACAGAATTCTCTCAGCCATATTGGCTCTTTTTGCCCGACCAGACACAGTCCGTGAGGGTCATATGTCATATGTTGCACCAACCGCCCTAACACAAGGCTAAACAAACTTAGACCTCAGGCGTCGGCCTTTTCTCCGCGGCAACCGCGGTGAGCGTTGTTTGAACAGCGCAAAATCTTATCTCAACGTCTTGCAGAGGCTGATCGTCAGCGCTTGAATGTCGATCGCGGGTCTAGCTCCTGCTTGGGCCTGGATAACGAATTGTAAGGAGGGACATTGCGACCACCGTGCGGCAGAGGAGGCAGCCATTTTCTGTCCTCCCTGAGCCTATATTCTTTCCATGTCGACCGCCGCCGACGCCATCGAGAGCCCATGGTTGCCCGAGGACCGCTTCCTTTCCCAGGAAGCCCTTCCTCAAGGCATGGGCCACGCTCAAGTAGTTGGTGAGAAACCTTGGACAAACCTTAGCTCCTGCCCAGTTACTGTGTCCCTCACAAGACCCTGACCCTGCCTCGGATCCCAACATGGAGTTGGACAGCACGAGAATGAGGCAGTCGTTGTTGAAGAGGTGCCGCACAGAGCTCACCTTAGGAGGTGCATTCGCCTCTTTTCAACCTTCCTCGTCCAACACGGACAACTCGGGTGTGTTCCAACTGGTACCGCATTCGTCCTGCGTATATCAACTAGTATTTGTATCCGTCGCTGTCCCCCCCCCCTGTTCTCATGGCGACCTACGCTCAGAATAACAAATATTAATTATCCATAACTATATTGATCAATATGGTGTCGGCAACGTGGGGTGGCCTCGTCACTCTGGCTGCTGTCCTGATGAGCTCACAGCTCGTCACAAGGGCAGATGCTCCAAGCTACTCCCTAAACGCACTCGATTCTGTCAAGGCGCTTCAAAACTGGTATGACAGCCCTACAGGTCTCTGGAACAGCACCGGCTGGTGGAACGGCGGCAACTGCCTTACCGTTGTTGCGGACTGGGCTATGCACGATAGCCCTAATGCTGAAAGCCTGGGCGTTGCGGGAATCATGGCGAACACATTCACGAACGCACAGAAAACCCCTCCGAAGTTACGAAAGCGGACTTCCGGTAACGACCTGGTCACATCGATATACAATTTCCAGACTAGACAACGACGGGATAACTTAGTTGAGGGCAATACTGGATTTCCTGGATTTCTTAATGACTTTTATGACGACGAAGGATGGTGGGCACTGGGCTGGATCCGGTCATGGGACGTCACGCACGAGCAAAAATACCTCGATATGGCGCAAAGCATCTTCGAGGACATGCGGAACGGAACTGACAGTGTCTGCGGAGGCGGGATCTGGTGGAAGAAGGATCGCAAGTACAAGAATGCCATCGCCAACGAGCTCTACCTCAGTGTGGCCGCTAGCCTGGCAAACCGGGTGACGGACCGCAAGGACGACTACCTCAGCATCGCTCTGGGCGAGTGGGAGTG
>Ga0247770_1000114_pt1 | contig 71621 bp, 57 predicted proteins | sample UWRJL136409B6_FD_179943 | JGI IMG/M metagenome (GOLD analysis project Ga0247770, IMG submission 179943) | Plant litter microbial communities from Arlington Agricultural Research Station in Wisconsin, United States - UWRJ-L136-409B-6 | ecosystem: Environmental > Terrestrial > Plant litter >...
CGTATTGGTAGTTTTCGCTTGCCACCACGTAGCAACTTGAGTTTTCAGTGCTACATCATGAGTTATTTGCTTGCGCCATGTTTTAGGTTTTTTGTCAACCTCTTTTACTGGACTGGCGCTCTAGCAAAAAACCACCAGGAAGAAGTAAAAATAGAAAATTTATCGCTTAAAACTTTTTTAATAATCACAAGTTACCGGGTGCAATAGCCGACTGTAAAATGTATAAATTTCCACACAAAATAAAATACAAAACTGCAAATTTTTCATCTCAATTGACACTGATAGACCGAGGGTTTCCCAGTTCTCAAAACTTGCGGTGACAATTTGGAAATTATCGCCACAAAATTCCCTTAACAAATCGCGTTTATGTATGTCCAGATTGCGGTCAGACAGAAGATAGAGATTTGAAGGCTGCAAAAAACATAGAACGCTGGTTTGAAGGAATATTTATTCCAGGGCGATCGGATAAAATGGCAAGCTATGCCAAGATTGCCTCTGAAGTGGACAAATATCTTGAGCGTCAGCTTAAGACCGCCCTGAAGCAGGAAGTAAGCGGTAAATCGATAGAGTAGAGTCTTTTTGACTTACTTACATAGGTTTACATAGGTCTTATAGAGCGGATAAGATAAAATTATGACAACAATAGACATTCTAGGGGTTCGGCACGCTTACGATTTGACGGCTGCGACTGCAACTTCCCCGGTTCTGGTATTTGTCCACGGCTGGCTGTTAAGCCGTCGCTACTGGCAACCTTTGACCGATCGCTTGGCACCAAACTATCAGTGCCTGACCTACGATTTGCGGGGGTTTGGCGATTCTCAATCCGACGGAGGCGGCTATACCGGGCCTTCGGAACCGCTAAATTCCTGCTACACTCCCGCAGCTTACGCTCGCGATTTGGAAATTTTACTCGAAAAACTGGATATTTCTTGTGCTTGGCTGGTGGGACACTCTCTGGGCGGTACGATCGCTCTTTGGGGAGCTAGCAAATTGTCCGATCGCGTTAAAGGTGTCGTCTGCATAAATGCAGGCGGCGGCATCTATCTTAAGGAAGAATTCGAGCGGTTTCGAGCGGTCGGCAAGCAGCTAGTGAAAATGCGTCCCGGCTGGCTGTCTCACTTGCCGTTAGCAGATTTCGTGTTTGGCCGGGATTCTGTAGCCCGCTCGATCGGTCGCTCCTGGGGACGGCAGCGCTTGAGAGATTTCGTGAGAGCTCATCCAGAGGCAGCTTTGGGGGCTTTGTTGGACTCGACCACAGAAGCCCAGATTCACCTCTTGCCACAAATTGTGTCCCAACTAAAGCAGCCTGTTTATTTTATTGCCGGCACTAAAGACAAAATTATGGAACCAAAATACGTGCTGCATTTGGCTAGCTTTCACTGGATGTTCAAAGGTTGTGGCGAGAATGTCCTTCAGCTTCCCGATTGCGGCCATTTGGCAATGGTGGAACAGCCGGATGCAGTGGCTAGTTACCTGCAAAATATTCTGCAAGAACACACTTAAAGGGCATTTCGTAAAGCGAAACCGAGGAATGGGGCCTTGGGCAGATCTCCGGTTTGGGGAAGCGAAGCTTCCCAAATAGAAAGTTACAAGTTAAAAGTTAAAACATTTTTCCCTGTTCATTCCCTAAACATCGATCCGTAAAATCCCGTACACAATCCGTAAAATCCCGTACACAATCCGTTGCTGAACTCACCGAAGCCTAAATCTGTTATCTTAAATAAATAACTCTGCCCGATCGCCCTTAAGGACAGAGCTTCTGACTCGATAGTGGCAAATTGTCTGAATACTAATTCTGCTTAAATATCTGTGCGCGTTAACCTCACCGATCGGCAACAACACATCCTTTGGGCAACGGTTCGCCACTACATAGCAACAGCGGAACCCGTTGGCTCAAAAGCTCTGGCTGACGAATTCAACCTCAGCGTCAGCCCAGCTACAATTCGCAATGCGATGGGGACTCTTGAAAAAGCTGGACTGCTCTATCAGCCCCACACTTCCGCAGGACGAGTCCCCTCTGACTCCGGCTACCGAATTTACGTAGACCAGTTGATTCAGCCGTCTGATACGCTGGCCCGCAAGGTGGAACAGGTACTAGATCAGCTCAATTGGTCGGATGGTCGCATGGACGCGGCACTCCGCGGCGCTGCTCAAATCCTGGCAACTATCAGCGGTTACATAGCCATGATCACCATACCGCAAACCAATATGGCTTGCTTGCGCCACTTGCAACTGGTGCAGCTAGAGCCGGGAAAGGTGATGCTGATCGTGGTGACGGATGCCTACGAAACTCAGTCGGTTTTGGTGCAGTTGCCGAGGGACGCAGAAGGTAACACGCCTGATGTGGAAATCGTCGATCGCCAATTGCAGATTTTGTCGAATTTTTTGAACACCAAGTTGCGGGGACGATCGCTCTCGGAACTCTCGACTGTAGACTGGAGCGAGTTAGACCGGGATTTTGAACTGTACGCTGAGTGGATGGGAACGATGCTGACTGCTTTGAGCAGCCGCCAAAGCAATCCAACCTACACGCGGATTCTGATCGGCGGTTTGGCAGAAGCGCTGCGCTTGCCTGAGTTTTCGCAGTTGCAGCAAGTTCAAACCCTGGTGCAACTGCTCGAACAAGAGCAAGAACTGCTTTGGCCTTTGATTTTTGAATCGCCTGAGTTGGACACCCCCGGGAAGCGGGTAACGGTGCGTATTGGTTCGGAAAATTCTTTAGAACCAATTCGTGGCTGTACTCTGATTTCTTCGACTTACCGCCGGGGATCGGTGCCGGTGGGTAGTGTAGGGGTTTTGGGGCCGACGCGGATGGTTTACGAAAATGCGATCGCGGTGGTGGAAGCTGCGGCGGATTATTTGTCAGAAGCTATTGGCGGAAATCGAGTTAGTTTTCCTGATGGCGATCGAGGGCGATCGGATAATCCCTTGTTAGATGCACCCTAATTGGATAGCTCCAAGCTTAACTGGCTTGGGGTTTTATTATCTGTGCACGCACTCGCCACCTTTATAAATCGGGTTTTGTGAGAAAAAACCTAGGCTTTTATACTCTTTTTGAGGCAAGAAAGTAAAGCATCGCGCTTGACGAGAGTTTCGTAAATAACCGGGTTTCTGCGTCCATGAGCGGCTCGGAAATTGGCAGGAGTTGCGGACGATCGACTTTCCGGGGATCGGGGGAAAGAGATGGCGATGGCGAGCGATCGCGCATTCACAGAAAGTGGTCGCCAAGCGCCAGTCGAACGGCGGGTTTAGCGGCCAAACCTATGAGTTTTGGCGCTTGCCTAGGTGCGCCGACAACTCTAGGGATCGCGGCTGCGAAAAATGAATTGAGGAGGCGTTCGCGACGATCGCGCGGCACCCGAAGCCAGCAAAATGTCAAAATATTAAGACATTTTAGATTGTTCGTCAAAAAGAACTAAAAAAGATTAGTGTTGATATGAAAGCGATATTTCTTTTGGGAATAGCCCGGGTTAGACAATTGCAAATAACTTGCAGTAAATTTGGCTTGATTGCCACTTCATAAAAAATTTAACCGCTGAGTTAAGATCGAAACGAAATTTAGGTAATTTTCTTTTAGCATTCAATGAAATCGACCGATAAAACTAAAAATACCTTTGCGATCACCACGCCTCTGTATTATGTAAACGATTTACCTCACGTTGGCAGCGCTTACACCACTATGGCAGCCGATGCCCTAGCCAGATTTGAGCGACTGCGGGGCAAATCAGTTTTGCTGGTGACGGGGACTGACGAACACGGGCAGAAAATTCAGCGGACAGCCGAGAGTTTGGGACGATCGCCCCAAGCTCACTGCGACTTAGTGGTTCCGGGGTTTGAGGCGCTTTGGGAGCAACTCTCTATCCAGTATGATCGCTTCATCCGCACAACTTCGCGGCGCCACGAGTACATTGTCAAAGAATTTTTCCAGCGCGTCTGGAACTCCGGCGACATCTACTTGAGCCAGCAACAAGGCTGGTACTGCGTCTCCTGCGAAGAATTCAAAGAAGAACGGGATTTGTTGTCTGGAAATCGGTGCTCTGTCCACACCAGCAAGGAAGTTGAGTGGCGCGACGAGGAAAATTACTTTTTCCGCCTGTCGCGGTATCAAGACCAACTCCTGGCTTTGTACGCAGAACGTCCCGACTTCATCGCGCCGGAAAGTCGCCGCAACGAAGTGCTGAGCTTCGTCAACTCTGGACTGCAAGACTTTTCGATTTCTAGAGTGAATCTGGAATGGGGTCTGCCGATGCCGGTTGACCCCAGTCACACCATCTACGTCTGGTTTGACGCTTTGCTGGGATACGTGACAGCCTTGCTAGATCCGGACAGCGACCCGACGTTGGAGAATGCTTTATCTAAATGGTGGCCGGTTGACCTGCACTTGATCGGCAAAGATATTCTCCGCTTCCATGCTGTTTACTGGCCGGCAATGCTGGTGTCAGCGGGTCTGCCGGTGCCTGGCCGGCTCTTCGCTCACGGATTTTTGACCAAAGACGGCAAAAAAATGGGGAAAACGGAGGGTAATACTTTAGATCCAGTCGAATTGGTCAAGAAATACGGCGCTGATGCAGTACGTTACTATTTCCTCAAAGAAATTGAGTTCGGAGAAGACGGCGATTTTAACGAAACTCGGTTTATCAATATATTGAATGCTGAGCTAGCAAATGATTTGGGAAATTTGCTTAACCGCACTTTAAACATGGCTCGCAAATATTGCGGTGGCTGCGTACCAAATGTGTTGGGAGAAAACATTGACGGCGACAACCTTCTCAAGGGTATGAGCCTGGATTTGGGCGATCGAGTAGCGAATTTTTACGAAGAGTTGGCTTTGAGCAAGGCTTGCGAAGCCGTGCTTGCATTAGTTCGAGCCGGGAACAAGTTTATTGACGTGCAAGCACCTTGGAGTTTGTACAAGCAGGGACAGATAGAAAGTGTGGAACAAGTACTATATTCTGTTCTGGAATCTGTTAGACTAGCATCTTACCTTTTATCGCCGATTATTCCGAATATCAGCAACGCTATCTATCAGCAGCTAGGTTTTTCAATTGACTTTAACGATCGGGTTACAGTTAACAGTTTAGCGAATTTTGCAGATCATGCTGCCTGGGGCGCTTTGCCGGCAAACCAAACTCTGGGGGAACCCCAACCAGTGTTTAAGCGAATCGAACTGCTGGAAACAGTAACTTGATAGTTGGCAGCCAGCGCTCGAGGTGCTATGACAGATTACGAATTAGCAGTTATTTCCTTACCAATCTTTCATAAAAATTGAGGCATAAGAATCATGTTGAATAGAATAGAAAGCAATGACCTTTTTACCCCGGAACAGGTTCTAGAAAATCGGGGCCGAGTAGCAATTTTTATTGACGGCTCTAACCTTTTTTACGCGGCTTTGCAGTTAGGAATTGAGATTGATTACACTAAGCTGCTGTGCCGTTTAACTGCGGGTTCGCGGCTGCTGCGCTCTTTTTTCTACACGGGTGTCGATCGCACTAACGAGAAACAGCAGGGGTTTTTGCTGTGGATGCGCCGCAACGGCTATCGGGTGATTTCTAAGGATTTGGTACAGTTGCCAGATGGTTCTAAGAAGGCGAATTTAGATGTAGAAATCGCTGTGGATATGATGGCTTTAGTGGGGTCTTACGACACGGCGGTTTTGGTCAGCGGTGATGGCGATTTGGCTTATGCTGTGGATGCTGTGAGCTATCGCGGCGTGCGGGTTGAGGTGGTGAGTTTGCGATCGATGACGAGCGACAGTTTGATTAATGTAGCCGATCGCTATATCGATTTGGAAATGATTAAGGACGACATCCAAAAAACATCTCGCCCTAATTATGCTTACCGTCCTTTGTCAGGTCTGACCTTGATGGAGGAACACGACGACAGATAGGGATTTGGTAATGGGTAATAGGTAACGGGTAATGGGTGATGGTTAATGGGTTGAATCATTGAGAATTAGAAGTTAAAAATTTAGACAAAACATGACACATTTTTAATTTTTGATTAAATGTTTTTCAATACCCAATTATCAATTACCACTTCCCCATGCCCCCTGCCCCATTCCCCATTACCGATTACACATTCCCAATTGCCAATGATTAATCTCAAATCCCAAATTCCCAATCTCAAATCCCCAAAATTGATGCTGCTATTTTTACCAGCACTGATTTTGGGGATTGCTGCTTGTGCGGCTCCCCAAGAGACTCAAAAGAACAAATTAGCTGAGGATATCAAAACTGCTCAACAGTCAAACAGCACTTTAACTTTGAACAAAGTAACTCTAGAACAAGCAAACGAAAAGGGCGAGACGTTCTGGAAAGTAAACTCGCAAAATGCCGTTTACAGCAAAGACAAAAAGATAGTTAACGTTCAGAAACCTGTGGGAAAATTGTTTCAGGACGGCAAAGAAATTTACGATATTCAGGGAGAAACGGGGCAGGTCTTTCAGGAAGGAAATCAGGTTTTTCTCAAAGGTAACATAGTCGCTAAAGACCTGAAAAATGGAGTGGTATTGCGGGGAAATGAGTTGGAGTGGCGGCCGAAGGAAGATGTTTTAGTTGTCCGCAACAATTTGACGGGAGAGAACAAACAGGTGACGGCTTCAGCGAAGGAAGCGCGGGTTTTCAGTAGGGCTAAGAGAATGGAGTTATTCGGCTCTGTGGTGGCCAATGTTAAAGATCCGGCTTTGCAATTGCGAACTGAACACTTAGTGTGGTTTGTGGATCAACAAAAGGTAAACAGCGACAAACCGACTCAAATTGATAGATACAAAGACAAAATAGTAACAGACAGCGGTTTTGCTGACAAAGTAGATGTAGACTTAAAAACTAAGATTGCGACGCTGACGCAAAACGCTCAGTTGATGCCATCAGACCCGCCGCTGCAAATAGAAAGCAGTTTGATGAGTTGGAATTTTCCGGCGCAATCTGTGATATCGCCCGGGTCTGTGAAGGTTTTTCACCGCGTGGAAAAGGTGACGATGACTGGGGATACGGGGCGGGGAGATTTAGAGAAAAAAGTTTTTTATTTGACGGGAAATGTGGTAGGAATTGGGGAAAAACGTCAAGCTCAATTAAATACCGATCGAGTAACGTGGTATTTAACTAACCAGACTTTTGACGCGGAAGGAAATGTGGTTTACAAGCAACTCAATCCGGTGTTTAATTTGACTGGGCCGAGGGCGGCGGGAGAGTTGAAAAATCAAACTGTGATTGTTAAAGGCGATGGTGGCGGCGGCCAAGTGGTTACGGAATTTGTACCGGACGAGTATAAGGGAACTTTGGGACGGTAGATGGGATTGCAACCGCAGATGTCGGCAGATTAACGCAGATGAACGCAGATATAATTAAGATTGGATTGAGTAAGGAGCGGTTGGGATGACGACAACTTTAGAAAAGTTAGAAGGGCTCGATGAACCTATCTTAATTGACGAGCTGAGTTGGAGAGAGTTTAAGGCGGTTGAACAGTTGCTCTCGCGTCCGGGGGTGAGGCTGTCGTTTTTAGATGGGGTATTGGAGATTAGACGTATGCCTGGAAGAAAACATGAAACAGCCAAACAGCGGATTTCAACGCTGGTCGATCTGTATTTGGAATATGCAGGGATTGACTTTATCCCAACGGGTTCGGTCACATTAGAAAGTGAAACTGGAAGGGTGAAGCGAGAAGCGGATTTGTCTTATGAATTGGGACCTAACCGAGAATTTCCTGATTTGGCGGTGGAAGTGGTGGTGACTAGCGGCGGTATTAACAAGTTGGAAGCTTACAAACGCCTGGAAATTCCTGAAGTTTGGTTTTGGGAAAATGGCGCACTTCGTATGTATTCGTTGGGGGCTGATGGATATGCAGAGGTCGATCGCTCTTTTGTTCTACCTGATTTAGATATTGTACTATTGGCGAGGTGTATTACTATTGAAAATCACCTTCAGGCTATGCGCGAATTTAAACAAATGATTCAAAGTTTTTAGAGTAGATTATTGAACCGCGAAGACGCGAAGGACACGAAGGAAGAATCAGGAAGAAGATAGATTTTTGATAGGGACGCACCCAACGGTATCTACTTCTTCCTTATATTACAACTGTCCGAAACCTTTTTTAGGCTTATCTTTTTTCTTTTTCTTCTTCTGCTGGGCACCCATATAGCCGCGGGAACCGGGCTGCATCCCGGGGCCGCCCATTCCGGGCATTCCAGGCATTCCGGGCAATCCTCCCATTCCTGTAAAGTTGCCTTGACTCATTTGCTGCATCATTGTACGCATTTTCTGGAAGTCGCTGACGAGCTTTGTTACGTCGTTTTCTGCGTAGCCTGCGCCTTTGCCGATGCGGCGGCGGCGCGATGGAGAACTTGCTAAAAGTTCGGGGTTGCGGCGTTCTTCGACTGTCATGGAATTGATCATGGCTTCGGTGCGTTTTAGCTGCACTTCTCCCTGCCGCATTTGTTCCTCTGAGAGTTTGTTCATCCCCGGAATCATTTTCATGATGCCGCCGAGGGAACCCATATTTTTTAACAGTCTGGTTTGCTTGAGAAAGTCGGTAAAGTCAAACTTTGCCGTGAGCATTTTCTCTTGCATTTTTTCGGCGTCGGCGATGTCGAATTCTTCTTGCGCTTTTTCTACTAGCGTCAAGACATCGCCCATGCCGAGTATTCTTGATGCCATGCGATCGGGATAAAATGGTTGCAATGCTTCCACTTTTTCGCCGACGCCGACAAATTTAATCGGCGCGCCGGATATTTGCCGCACGGATAAGGCTGCGCCGCCGCGGCTATCGCCGTCTAATTTGGTTAAGATTGCGCCGGTAATGCCGATTTGTTCGTGAAAGGTGCGGGTTAAATTTGCTGCTTCTTGGCCGGTCATGGCATCAACAACTAACAGCGTTTCGTGGGGTTGTACTGTTTGTTTGATCCGGCCCAATTCTGCCATCATGTCTTGGTCGATTTGCAGGCGACCTGCTGTATCGACGATGATGGTATCAATGCCTATTTGTTTGCCGTGTTCGATGCCTTGGCGGGCAATTTCTACGGGGTCAATGTCTTTGCCTAATTCAAATACTGGTACGTCGATTTGTTTGCCGAGTGTCAGCAATTGGTCGATCGCGGCGGGTCGATAAATGTCTGTTGCGACTAGCAGTGCGGTGCGGTTTTGCTTGCGGAGGTGGAGTGCTAGTTTGGCGGTGGCTGTGGTTTTCCCGGTTCCTTGCAAACCGGCCATGAGGATAACTGTGGGCCCGGATTCGGCGGTGGCGAGGGGTACGTTGGTTTCCCCCATGACGCGCACGAGTTCGTCGTGGACGATTTTGATGAATTGTTGGTCGGGACGGACGCCTGAAACTACTTCTGCTCCTTGTGCTTTTGCTGCTACCTCTCCGATGAAGTTTTTGACGACTTGGAGGTTGACATCGGCTTCCAGGAGGGCGCGGCGGACTTCTTTGAGGGCGTCTTGGATGTTGGACTCGGAGATTTTATTCTGTCCGCGCAGTTTTTTCCAGGTGGATTCGAGTCGATCGGCAAGGGCTTCAAACATAGGGCATTGTTGGCTAGTCAGTCTTTTTTATTTTAGGGCTAAATGCGGGTGTTTTGATGCAATTTTTGGGAAAAGTTGAATGTTTTTATTTTTTAACCGCTGATGAATGCGGATTAAGGCTGATTGAACCATTGTCAATCCAGGATTTTTGCTAGGGTGGGGGCGGGTTTATTTAACTTGTCTCTAATTAATTTGATTTATTGGTGAACCCGCCACTACAGGTTTATTTACATTGGTGCAAGGTATGACTTTTTATGTATTCTGCGATTGCTGGTTGGAGTTTGAAGAGGGCGCGATCGCCTTTTTGGACTTTTTTGATTAATGACCTGCGTCTCAATAATTCGACGGTTTTTAGGAATTCTGAAGGGGATAATTCTAGAAGGGCTGGCTTTTTGGAGATTTCGGCTGCTTTGATTTGATTTGCTAACCATGACATTACTTGTTTTTCGCTGTCTGACAAGCGCTGAAAATGTTGGTGCAATAAATATTATAAGTCTCCTAAAAGTAGGCTATCATAGGATAAAAATTCATATATTTGCCGCTAAATAAGTCTTGCATTGCAGCAGATACTATATTTAACCACAAGGGGTTGCTTGGGTAAAGGTGTATCAATTCTGACCATTTTTCAGATTCGGATAAGCCTTTTTATGTGAATATTTCTCGCGCTGGTTCGCCTAAATTATTGAGTTGCAATGTTTGACAATTTTTGCGATCGCCTTCTAATGCTGCAATTTCTCTGGGTTTTTCCCAACTCAGCAAAACTATGCAACTGTTGTGGCATGATTCTGCTATTTGTTTGAAGAAAGTGCCCTAATTTTCATAGCCTGGTTTGTAGTTTCCTGCTAGTTGTCCGCTGCTGAAGATTGTTTGCACACCATCGAGGATGATGAGACAGCGGTGCGATCGTAAATAGTTGATTACCCCCCCAACCCCCCCCTTGCTAAGGGGGGGAGACGGAGGTTGAATATCTTCGCCCCCCCTTGGCGACGGAGGTTGAATATCTTCGCCCCCCCTTGGCGACGCAGGCTTAATATCTTCGCCCCCCCTTGCTAAGGGGGGGTTGGGGGGGGTTAATTTCTTGCTGCTGCGATAGGAATTTAATTAAGTCGGTTTGGAGTGTTTGGAGGGGTAGCGCGTCGCGGAGGCTTCGCCAGATTATACAGTCAAATTCCTATTGAATGTGTTGGATTAGTTGCAGTGCGATCGCACTTTTGCCAATACCGCTTAATCCTAAGATACTGATGAGACGGGTGCGGCCCAAAATCCAGTTTTGGAGGGTGGACAGTTCGGATGTGCGATCAAAAAATGTCGAGATTTCTGGTGCGTCGCCTAAGTCGATGCGGGGCTGTTTTGTTGTTGGTTGGGCGTTTTAGGGGGAAGTGGGCGATCGGGCTTTTTCACGACAAACGTTAAGGTTTTTATTAACTGTTACATTCTCACCTGTTATATTTTCAACAATATAGGACTTACGCATCGGAGCCCAGAAACCGGGTTTTTTGCCCAGAAGAGGCGTTATAACCCAGAGATTCGGTAAAAAACCCGGTTTCTTTTGTCGAAATGCGTAAACCCTAATACTCCGAATAGTATAGATTAAAATGAATGGCCCGCCAACAATAAATACTGGAGGTTTTCAGAGTGCAGTTAATTTGGGGTGAGTGGCAATAGTCATGTATACTTTCCCGATTTGGAATTTATACTTTGAGATTAGCCTGAAAAATCTCTAAAGGGATAAATAGTTTTAATATCAATTCTGCAAAGTACGGTTGCGTATAGATAGATTGCCCGCTATCTGTAGGGAAACGGCAGTGCCCTTTCCCTACCCGGAACTAGCCCGATCGCCCGTTTAATTCCCTACAAATAACTAAGCCAAAAACTGGAATTGAGAACCATTAATTGCCAAAGCAAACGGACTAGCCTGTTCAAATGCACCGACAAGGTCAAAGCTATCCGTATTTAAAACTACTCCCACAATCCGTCCGTCTCTTCGGTTGAGAATCACCATATCATTTACAATTCCGTCGTTGTCGTAAGCGATTAGATTGTCGTCCGGGAACAGGAGCTCTAGTTCGGTTAAACCGTCAGGCAAACCGATGCGATCGCCCTCGTCAAACCTAAAATCTGTAATGACATCGGCTGCATTGACTCCAAATCCTTCGTTGCTTCCGAGCACAAATATGTCAGCACCGGAGCCTCCCGTGAGCACGTCAACTCCCCGATCGCCCGCTAAGAAATCGTTGCCATCATTGCCGTCTAAATCGTCGTCTCCTTGCCCTCCCCGCACGAGATCGTTCCCGAACCCTCCAAAGATAGCGTCACTCCCGGCGTCGCCCCTAACTACGTCGTTGCCTTCATTTCCATCCAGGCGATCGTTATCTTTCCCCCCGTAAATTATGTCATTTCCCCCACCACCGCCGATCGCATCATTGCCATTATTTCCTAGCAGGCGTTCATTGGAATCCGACGAACCTCCTATAGTATCATTGCCGTCAAGTCCCCAAACTCCCCAGGGAAAAGACGACAAATTTCCATCCCCTACCTGAATCTCATCGGGTGTAGCGAATCCCAAAAGACGTGGCCCGCCGCCAGCAAATACAGGAAATCCAGTCACATCGCTGATGAGATTGTTAATCGTTAAAGCCATAATTATGTCGTTTCCCCAATGCTCTTAGCTGTATTATATATGTTAATACTTGCGTTGCCAAATAGCCAGGATATTTAAATTTTGCTCGCAAGTTTATTTGCTAAATTAGTGACAACCAACCTGCTTGCCAATTGCCAATTACTAATTACCAATTACCAATTCCCAATTACCAATTCCCAGGGCTGTACCTCATTAACCCAAACCTGCTATATATCTCGCCTCTGAGTCAAATAGCATTAGTTGCTGACACTATCCGCTACTATATACCGCTTATAATGGGTGTTACCCCCTAGGTGGTACACACGTTAATCTTACCTATAACGTTGAGACTGAGAGGTTGTTTGTGAATAAAAGTAACAGTCACGCGGGCCCATCGTCCGAGAAAAAACCCAGTTTCCCATACCCACACACAAACTTTACAAACAGGCTCAAAGTTCTTTACAAAGCCATAATCGCCGATAGCTGATATTTTTTGGCAAAATCCACTGCTTTCAGGTTTTTTACTCATGTCAACTCCTAACTCGTCTTCCCATCAAAACAACAACAACTCTGTAAAATCACTGCCAGCGACAGATATCGTCCCAACACAGCAAGACAGTAACAATCTGCCCAGCGAACCAAGTATAGAACAGCTACTGGAAGCTTTGGCTGGCAAAGTACCCACTGAATCTGCTGAAATTGAACGCTTGAAAACGTGGAAACAAGATTTCAAGCGACTGTTTCAATTTCTAGGCGACCGCCGCGTTTTAATCGCAGTAATGGAACCGGGAACTTTTGCCCTGCGTTACGCTAACGCTGCATTTTGTCGCTTGGCCGGTTGGGAGGGTACCTCCTTGGCAACTCAATCTACCAACGGTGGGTTTGCAGAAACCGGCATCACTCTGCTGGAAATGTTCGAGGATTGGAACGGCAAAACAGCAGGACAATTGTACCGCCACCACCTTTTGCACTGGGTATTTAAGCAATATTATCAAATTGATATCGACGGTTTGCAGGTGCTAGACGAACCTGTCACGGCGAGTGTAAAAAACCCCAAACACCGAGAACCCAGATTTATTGAATTTTGGCTCTGTTCTCAACAGTTGAAAATTAGTCGGATTGACTCAAAAATAGATGAATTTGCGGATGTTTCTTTAAGATTAATGCCTATTACGGAACGGGAAGCTTGGCTGATGCAGCCGAATCAACTGGAAAATTTAGCCGCTCGATTGCAGTTGGATAATTACCGCGTAGAAGGTTTGCTGCTGCTAGAAGGTTTTGATGTCACCGTGCAGGAGCAAATTCGGCGGCTGACTCAGTTATTGATCGATCAAGATTCGATGCTGCGACCAGAAAAATTTGAGAGAATTGATCGGTGTTTGCGATCGCTCTTCAATGCTGACGGCACTTTGCTGCTGCGCCCCGACGACGAACAGGTACAGCTATTAGTTGCAAAAGACGGCCAACATTTACAGCCGATTCTTTATTCAATGCACTCCCTAGAAGATTCTCACTTTTTGAAGGCCACAGCAGCAAATCAAGTTTGGAACGTGCCAGACTTGCGCCGCGAGTGCGAAACCGAGTGCGATCGAACTTTGCGGAAAATGGGGACTCGATCAATGCTGCTGGTGCCTCTGGTAGTCAAATCTGTTACCCGCGAGGGGTGCGGGCAGCAGATTTTGGGTGTCGTGGGACTGTTGTGCGATCGGCCCAACCACTTCAACGGCATTGACGCTCAACACGCCCAAGAACTCATTCCCGCCTTCATTGCAGCCCTGCGGCAAGCCATCCAAGAGCGGTTTACCAACATTCACAACATCCACCCCGCAGTCGAGTGGCGGTTCGCCCAAGAAGCAGAAAGGCGAAGTTGGGGACTGCCTGCAGAAACAATCGTATTTGCTGACGTTCATCCGCTGTACGGAATTTCGGACATTCGCGGTTCTAGCGACGAAAGAAACCGAGCCATTCAAACTGATTTGCTCGAACAATTTCGCTTAGCTTTAGTCATAGCTGATGCCGTTTGCGAAACACAAACTACCCACCTCGGCGAGCAACTCCGGCTCGACTTGCTCGACTACATCCAGCATTTAAAAGAAAAAGTAACAGTTGATATGGAGGTGCGAGCAGCCGAGTATTTAAACGAGCATTTAGAAGTATATTTTGACTATTTTATGCAGTGCAGCCCCACGGTTCAAGCAGCCGTTGAAGCTTACCAAGCAGCCTGTGAAAACGAACACAACTGCGTTTACAGCGATCGCACCCGCTACGACCAAATGCTGAACCTAATCAGCACCAAACTCCAAGAAACCTGGACTCGCTGGCAAGAAAAAATGCAGCAAATTCTCCCCCACTACTGCGACATCGAATGTACCGACGGCATCGATCACATGATTTATGTAGGAAAATCGATCGACCCCAAATTCAGCCCGTTTCACCTGCACAGTTTGCGGTACGAACAACTGCGAGCAATTTGCGACTGTGGCCGCACAGTTTTTCGCCTGCAAGCCGAGTCTCACATTAACATGGAACTCGCACATTTAGTTTTAGTGCAGAATACCACTATCGACATTTTTCACAACGAAAATACCGAAAAAATGTTTGACGTAAAAGGCACTCGCGACATCCGCTACGAACTCGTGAAAAAGCGGATCGAAAAAGCCGTTGATAAAGACTTACAAGAGCGCATTACCCAGCCAGGAATGTTAACGGTAGTTTATTCAGCGGAAGACGAATGGGAAGAGTACCAACAATACTTGCGCTACTTGTCTCGCGAAGGTTGGGTAGAGCCAAAAGTTCAGACGGGCTTGGTAGAATCACTGCAAGGAGTCAGCGGTTTAAAATTCGCTCGCGTGCGTATTTTGCCGGAGCCAGAATCAATTTCTACTATCTGTGAAGTTACGGTTATTACTGATTGACAACCCGTTCAAGTGCCTGTTTTAGGCGGAGTGCGATCGCTCCCATCTCCTCCTGTTTAAGACGGAGTGCGATCGCTCCCCTCCCCCCTTAAAAAGGGTGAAGCGAAAGCATTCGGGACTCACACACAAGACCGATATTACATTTAAGATGTTTGTTGATACCCACGATCCCTGCCGCGTTTTCACTTAGTGTATGTGCGGTGTGATTGGAGATACATCGCAAAATATACGAGCTGAATCACACAAAATCAAGAGAAAGTAGTGTTAATCTAATGATAATTATATACTGTAATCTATCAGTTAAGTTATGTTAAAACTATCCGGATACCAAATTAATGGTACTCTGCACGAAGGCGTCGAAACAATAATCTATCGCGGACAAACACCGAAAGACGAGTCCGCAGCAATTCTGAAAGTCCTCAAAGCCGAATATCCGACACTCGAAGCCATTACCAGGCTCAAACACGAATATCAAATCCGTCAAAATTTAGACAGCGAACAAATCGTCAAATCCATCAGTCTCGAAACATTTGACCACCGATTAGGAATCGTTTTAGAAGACTTTGGCGGCGAATCCCTCGCCAAACTGCTGGAAAGAGAAACCTTGAGCCCGCGAGCAAATTTAAACATCGCTATCCAAATAGTCAAAGCCTTACAATATTTGCATTTTCAGCACATTATCCACAAAGACATCAAACCCAGCAACATCATTATCAACTCGCAAACAAAACAAGTAAAACTCACCGACTTCGGCATTGCCACAAAACTCAACAAAGAAAACCCGCAATTTAACAATCCCAACTCAGTCGAAGGCACATTAGCCTATATGTCACCCGAACAAACCGGGAGAATGAATCGCACCCTCGACTACCGCACCGACTTTTATTCCCTCGGTATCACATTATATGAAATGCTGACAGGAAAATTGCCTTTCCCCAGCAACGACCCCTTAGAAATAGTTTACAGCCACATCGCAGTTCAACCAATATATCCTCATCAAATCAATTCAGAAATACCTGTCGCCATCTCAGAGATAGTGATGAAATTGATGGCAAAAAATGCCGAAGATAGATATCAAAGTGCAGTCGGATTGTTGGCAGACTTAGAAATTTCTTTGCATCAGTTAGAAACCACCGGACAAATTGCCGACTTCATCCCCGGACGCTTAGATATTCTCAGCCAATTGTTAATCCCCCAAAAATTGTACGGTCGGGAAAATCAGGTTAATGAATTGCTAGCAGCATTTGAACGTGTAAGAGGGGGTTTAGCCAAAAAATTGTTAGAAGAACCAGCAACCTTAGAACAAAAGTCGCCCCCATCAGGAAGCAGCGAATTAATGCTAGTATCAGGCTACTCAGGCATCGGTAAATCAGCCGTAGTCAACGAAGTTAGCAAACCAATTACCAGGTCAAAAGGTTACTTTATTAGCGGCAAATTTGACCAATTCAAACGCAACATTCCTTATGCCTCATTAATCCAAGCATTTAACTCCTTGCTGCGGCAATTGCTAACAGAAACTGCACTTTCATTAGAAATATGGCGCACTAAAATTTTAACAGCAGTGGGAACAAACGGCCAAGTAATTGCCGACGTAATTCCAAAAGTTGAATTAATCATCGGCAAACAGCCAGAAGTCCCAGAACTTGCCCCTGTAGAATCCCAAAATCGATTCAATCGGGTATTCAAAGAATTTATTCGCGTTTTCGCCCAAAAAGAACACCCCCTAGTTATATTTCTAGACGATTTGCAGTGGGCAGATTCAGCAACATTAAAGTTGATGCAAACACTGATAACTGACCATGACCAGAAATATTTGTTGCTAATCGGTGCCTATCGAGACAATGAAGTTAGTCCGACCCACCCCTTAATTCAGACGGTAGAAGAAATTGAAAAAACTGGTACAATAGTCAACAATATCGTGTTGCAACCGCTGGATTTAGCAAATGTGACGGAGTTAGTCACTGAAACACTTAACACTTCCCCAGAAAAAGTAACAAATCTAGCCGATTTGATCTGGAATAAAACGGGCGGCAATCCTTTTTTCTTGACCCAATTACTCCAAGCACTTTATCAAGACTCTCTTTTGAAATTTGAATTTAATCAGATTACAAATGAGGGAAGTCAAAGTGGCTGGTATTGGAGTATCGATGAAATCCAAGCCATTGGAATCACCGATAAAAGTGTGGTGGAACTGGTAGCTTCTCGCATTGAAAAGCTGCCCGCACCCACGCAAGAAGTGTTGAAGCTAGCAGCTTGCGTGGGAGATAAATTTGCTCTAGATGTGCTGTCACTTGTTAGCGAAAAGTCAGCTAATACTACAGCAACTGAACTTTATTCAGCTTTGCAAGCCGGGTTAATTCTGCCCTTGAGCGATGCTTATCGAATTCCTTTAGTTTTCGATCGAGCCGAATCAATCCATCTCAAGTTAGACACTTCGCGGGTTAGTTACAAATTTTTGCACGATCGCGTTCAGCAAGCCGCATATTCGCTAATTCCCGAAGACCAAAAGCAATCCACCCATTTAAAAATCGGTCACTTACTTTTACAGAATACTCCACCCAACAAGCTAGAAGAAAACATCTTTGATATCGTCAATCAATTGAATGTCGGAATTGACACGATTAGCCAACAGTCAGAAAAAACTCAGTTGGCACAATTAAATTTAACTGCTGGACGCAAGGCAAAAGCGGCTGCTGCGTATGAAGCTGCTGTTAGGTATTTGCGGGTTGCTATGGGATTATTGCCAGCAGATTCTTGGCAAAATCAGTATGACTTAACGTTAGCAATTTACGAGCTAACGGCCGAAGCTGAATACTTAAATATCAACTATAAAGCATCGAAAGAGTTAGTTGATATTATCCTCGGGCGAGCCCAAACAATTCTCGATAAAGTCAACGTTTATGAACTAAAACTTCGTTCTGAAAACGCTAGAAATAGAAATTTAGAAGCGCTAGATACAGGACTGAAAGTGCTGAAAATATTAGAAATTAATTTTCCTCAAAATCCCAAGTTGATCGATATTGTAGCGGGACTGATGCAGACAAAATTGATTCTGGGAATTAGACAAATAGAGGATTTAGCTAACTTGCCAGAAATGACAGATCCCAATCGACAAGCAGCAATGCGGATTTTATCAGGGATTCTGGGATCTGCTATTTCAGTCCAGCCCCTACTGGTACCGCTAGTAGCATTTGCGATGCTCAAGCTGTGCATTAAATATGGAAATTCCTCGTATGCTAGCGTCGCCTACGTTTATTACGGCGCAGTTGTGTGCAACCTCGGAGACTTTAGTTTGGCATACAAATTCGGTCAACTGGCAATTAAACTCTTAGACAAAATTTCATCCGGTACAATTAAAAGTAAAGTTTATACAGGTTTTGGTGCTTTTATTCTACCCTGGAAAGCCGAACTTAAGTCCGCATTAGGCTATCTCAAAGAAGGTTTTCAAGCGGGGCTGGAATCGGGAGAGTTGGAAAATGCGGGTTATTCTATTAATATATATTGTAATTATAAACTGTGGATGGGAGAGCCTCTAGATCTGGTTCAATCTGAAACAGATAAATATGTGAAAGTAATGAAAAAAAATAAACAAGAAAGCTCTTGGTTGTGTATAGCCATAGATGGACAAACTGCGCTAAACATGAGTGGAAGATCAGAAGATATTTGTAATTTAAATGGCGACAGCTTTAATGAATTTAAATCAGTACCGATCTTTATAGAAGCTAAAAATTTTGTTTTGGTTTGTTGGGTCTACAATGCCAAAACGATGCTAAATTTTATGTTTAGGAACTACACCCAATCTATAGATAATGCAAAATTATTTGAGCAATACGAAGCAGCAGCAGCCGGATTTTATGTAGTGGCTGTAAATAAATTTTACTGCTCCCTCAGTCTTTTGGCGTTGTATCCAAACGCTGACAAGTTGGAGCAAAAACAATATCTCAGAAAAATGCAAAAAAACCAAAAGCAAATGAAAAAATGGGCCCTTGACGCTCCGATGAATTATCAACACAAATACGACTTGGTAGCAGCGGAAACAGCGCGCGTTTTGGCGCAAAATACTGAAGCAATGGAATTGTACGATCGCGCAATTGCTGGAGCCGCCAAAAACGGTTACATTCAAGAGGAAGCATTAGCCTATGAATTAGCAGGAGAATTTTATCAAGCTTTGGGTAAAGAGATAGTTTCTCAAGCATATCTGACTAAAGCCTATTATGGATATATCCATTGGGGAGCCATAGCTAAAGTTAAACACTTAGAATCAACACATCCTTTCTTAGTAGCACAGACGCGCACAATTCAAACCCCAACCCTCGATGTCACCCGCACAACCACGGGAAATACTACCAGTAGTAATTTAGGCGATTTCTTAGACTTAGCTACTTTTATTAAGTCGGCGGAAGCCATTAACGGTGAAATTGTTCTAGAAAAATTGTTGACCAAATTAATCAAAATTATTTTAGAAAATGCGGCGGCTCAAAAAGTCGTGCTGCTGCTGCTGAAAAACGATATCCTCTGCATAGAAGCTACTGGCACTCATGCGGAGGAGACAGTCACACTTTTACCGTCTATTCCCGTAGAAAATTGTCAAGATGTTCCCCTGTCTGTGATTAATTACGTACACCGCAGTCAAAAGCATCTGGTTTTAGACAATGCGACTGTCGCCGAACCTTTTAAGGTGGACACCTACATTCAGAAATATCAACCAAAATCAATCCTCTGTTTGCCGATGATTTATCAATCTCAGCGGCGCGGAATAATTTATCTAGAAAATGCTTTGACGGTAGGAGCTTTTACAGCAGAGAGAGTAGAAGTATTCAAAGTGTTAATTTCTCAAGTTGCTATTGCCGTAGAAAATGCTGGTTTGTACGCGCGGGAGAAAGAAAAATCTCAACAGTTAGAAAAATCTTTCAATGAACTGCAACAGGCGCAACTGCAACTGATTCAAAGCGAAAAAATGTCGGCTCTAGGCAATTTGATTGCAGGGGTTGCTCATGAAATTAACAATCCGCTCGGTTTTATTGCGGGCAATGTTGATGCTGCTGCTGAAGCCAGCTTAGATTTGATTGATTGCTTACAACTTTACCAAGAAAAATTTCCTAATCCTGGAGATGAATTAGAGGATAAAGCATCGGAGATTGATTTAGAATATTTGATGGAAGATTTGCCAAAAATGCTTTTATCTATGAAATCAGGTACAGAGCGCATCCGCAATATTAGCACGTCTTTGCGGACTTTTTCCCGCGCTGACAGTGCGAATAAAGTGTCAGCAAATATTCATGAGGGCATCGACAGCACTTTGATGATTTTACAGTATCGCCTGAAAGCTACAGATACTCGCCCCGCGATGAAAATTATCAAAGAATACGGAGATATTCCGCCAGTTAAATGTTATTTTGGGCAACTGAATCAGGTATTTATGAATTTGCTGGCAAATGCGATCGAGTGTTTTGACGAATCCAATCAGGGCCGCACTTACGCTGAAATTGAAGCTTTACCGAATACGATCGCCATTATCACTCAAGTCTCCGAGGATAGCCACAACGTGGTGATTAAAATCAAAGATAACGGTCAAGGGATGTCATCGGAGGTAAAGTCGAAAATATTTGACCATTTATTTACTACCAAAGGAGTAGGAAAAGGTACGGGTTTGGGGTTGTCTATCAGCAGGCAAATTGTGGAAGAAACCCACGGCGGTAAACTAACTTGCGAATCGGTACTGGGAGAAGGTTCGGAATTTGCGATCGCCCTGCCGCTTTGATAAAATTTATTCACCACCCTTACCGAATCAGTCATTGCCAATTGTTTAATCTCAAATCTCAAATCTCAAATGGTATGACTTGTGCTTAACACACACTTGGAAATTTGTCAATTCCTAAGTATCTATCAAAGAGTCCACAGTTCACTGTTTAAAGCAGGCAGTATGCAGTTACATTGTTAGCTAAATCCTGTAATAACTGTATTTGATAGGAGTTTTTCGCGTGAACGCTGCCGAACAAGCCAGAAATATAGAAGTTGCCAGCAAAATTGCTGCCGTTGTTAATTTATTCAAGTCGGAATTCCCGGATACGAAAGTGGATTTGAAGCCTTGGATGAATGACGAGGATACCAGGGAACTTGTAGATCCAGATTCGATCGACATTGGTTTCCATTTCCCCGGTAGAAGCCGCTTGCTGCAAAGCCGCAGCATCCTGATTCAAATCCGATTTTACCAAGATCCGGTAGAAGGAAGCCGTCGGGCGATCGGGGTTGAGGTGGCCGGTTACGATCATACTGGTCAGCAGTGGCGCTTTTCCACCGTGGAAAATTGGAGTTTTTTCGGTCAAACTGAACCCGCTGCGGAGTCTGCCCAAAAGCTAAAAGACTTTTGCCGCGAGATATTCGGTTTGTTTAATAGTTAAGTTCCAGGCACATCCTAAGTAAATTGATATCAATTATCTTGCACCATTGGTAATAATCCCTTTAGAGGCGTTGCTGAAAGCAACGGCCCACAATAAAATTAAATTTTTGTGGAACAGGCATCCTGCCTGTTCTTGAGAATGGTGCGAAGAAGTGAGTTATTTCACACTATCGCAATTGTCGATCGACCTACAGCCAACAGGATAAGCAGATTTGTAAGTCGTCGGACGCTTGCCAAACAAAGTATAGCGGTTATCGCGGACTTGTTCGTACACGCGATCGCCCATCCACTTCATCCCCGGCATTGCCCGGTAAGCAGCCACAAACACCTCACCTCCTGGCAATATTCGCCCGATTTCCTCCGCCGCATCGCTGCCCTGCCAGCGCCGTTGGGGGGTGTTACCATCTATCAAAATCATCCCCATTTCGCAGTCGCCAGACGTAATCCCAAAGCGATTTAATTGATCTAAATCTTGCATGGGAATATACTCAAACCGCTGACCTTGGTCTAAGTTTTCTAGTAACTGTACCAAGGTAACGCAGAGATTGCAAGTGCCGTCGTAAATTACGTTGTAATTCATTTGATAACTTCCTAAGTTTGCGATGAAATATTGCAGGAATTGCACCTAACTAACTGTAGGGTGTGCCGGGCCGCGCACCTTACTAACGAACGCTTTTGCTTACAGGAATCTCGATCGCAAATTCCGTGCCTTGACCCGGTGCAGAATTGCACAAAAGCCGCCCGCCGTGTTTCTCCACGACAATTTGATAGCTGATAGACAGCCCCAAACCCGTACCTTTACCAGGTTCTTTCGTAGTAAAAAACGGATCGAACAGCCTTTCGTGAACATCTATCGGAATCCCCGGCCCGTTGTCAGCAATCCGAATCACAATATGAGAAGGATGGCGAATTGAATCATCAGAAACAGCAGAATCTGCTTGTATCAAAGCATCCTGTTCATATTTTACATCCGTACAAATTCGCAGCGTCGGCGAAGGACAATAAGGAATAGGCGCCAGTTCGCCATCGGCCCACTGTCCAGTCTCCATTGCCTCTTCCAAAGCATCAATTGCATTGCTAATAATATTCATAAATACCTGATTCAACTGTCCTGCATAACACTGTACGCGGGGCAAATTTCCGAACTCTTTGAGCAGCGTAATTTTCGGATGTCCTGCCGTTTCTTTGAACCTGTGCTGCAAAATCAACAAAGTGCTTTCAATCCCTTCGTGAATATCCACCTGCTTTTGTTCGGCTTCGTCCAATCGCGAAAAATTCTTCAGCGACAGGACTATCTGGCGAATTCGCTCTGCTCCCATTTTCATCGACTTTAACAGCTTCGGCAAATCGGTGAGCAGAAAATTCAAATCTATATTATCTATCTCTTTTTGAATTGGCGGTGTTGGGTGCGGGTATTCTTGCTGGTAAAGTTGCAGCATTTTTAGCAAGTCTTGAAAGTAATCGTCAGCGTGCATGACGTTACCGTAAATAAAGCTAACTGGATTGTTTATTTCGTGAGCAACGCCAGCGACTAATTGCCCCAAACTTACCATTTTTTCATTTTGAACCATCATGCTTTGAGTTTTCTGCACGTCCCGCAGGGCTTTTGCCAATTCTTGATTTTTAGTCCTCAATTGACTTTCCGAAAGCCGCACCGCTTCTTCTGCGTGTTTGCGCTTGGTAATATCTTTACGAATTGCTACATATTGATGGGGTTCTCCGCTGCTATTTAAAAAAGGTACAATCGTAGTATCTAACCAGAACAATGTGCCGTCTTTAGCTTGATTTTTCATTTCTCCCCGCCAAACCTTTCCCTGGCGGATGGTTGACCAAAGCTGCTTGAAAAAATCTGCTGGGTGATAGCCAGAGTTGACAAGTCTGTGGGTTTTGCCGATCAGTTCTTCTCGGGAATATTTAAATAGTTCGCAAAATTGATCGTTGACATAGGTAATGGTTCCGAATTCGTTGGTATTCGAGACAATCGCTGATTGATCCAAAGCAAATTTTTCAAATTCCAACTCTTGGAGAGTTTGGCGCAATTCTGCTTCTGCTTGTTTGCGATCGCTAATATCGGTAATCATCCGCAAAACCCCGGAAAATTTGCCCTCAGCGTCGAAGGTTGGCGTCGCCGATACGATCGCCCACAAGTGAGATCCGTCTTTGCGAGTAAACATAAAATCGTGGCGTTCGCGAATGCCTTCCCGCCTGCGCTGCACGTAACTTTCTGCTATTTCCCTAGATTCTGCGTCGATAAACTCAAATAGCGATCGCCCCAGCATTTCCTCCACAGTATAGCCCAGCATTTCGGCCATCCGAGAGTTAGCAAAAGTCGTGATGCTTTCGGCATCAAACATCCAAACACCCTCCGAAGCCGTCTCGACAATGCAGCGGTAATAACTCTCGCTTTCTCTGATAGTTGCCTCTGCTTGCTTGCGATCGGTAATATCAGTTTGCACCGCAATAAAACCTTCGAGTTCCCCGGTTTCTTGATAAATTGGGGCGATGGAAACCGCCACCCAATAACCCTTTCCATCCTTGTTGTAATTGTAAATTTCCTGATTGAACGGCACGCCCGTAGCCAAAGCCGATCGCAGTTGAGCAATAGTTAGCGGGTCTGTTTGAGGGCCTTGCAGTACCTCACCCGGTTTTTTTCCCTTCATTTCTGCCAGCACGTAACCGCTAATCCGAGTAAATCCTTCATTCACCCATTCAATGCAGCCTTGAGCATCAGTAATAATCACACCCTTTTGCGTTTTTTGAGCCACAATAGCCAAGCGCGACAATTCTATTTCAGTTTTTTTGCTTTCCGTAATATCTTCAGCAATACCCAGAATGTACTTAGGCGCGCCAGACTCGTCAAACAAAGGAACTTTTTTCTTGTGTACAATTCGCTTTCCGCGGCGCGGAAGTTGGATAGTTTCTTCTGGCAAATCGACGCATTTTCTTGTTGCCAGCACTTCTAAATCTTGTGCGTGGAAGTAATTAGCCTGCTCTGAATCCAACAAGTCAGCAGCATTGTTTAACATCACTTCATCCTTGGAATAGCCAAACAATTCTTCGCTAGCAGTATTCCAATAAATAAATTTTTGTTCCACAGCATCTTTAATAAAGACACTAATCGGCAGATTTTGCAGTACCGCATTCAGAAAATCTTGAGTGTTTCGCAAATTTTCCTCTATTCGCTTTCGCTCCGTAATATCCAAAATCACTCCGTCGAGATAAACAACCCGAGACAGAGAATTTGCGATCGGCAAAACTGGCTTTATCGGCGAAACCCGTGCTGCCAAAAATCCCTCAATTTCCCCTTGTCTCTCTTGTCGAACTCTACTCTCCTGGGCATCACAGCCAACAGCTTGACCTTTTTCGTAAACCCACCTAATTTCGCCATCAGCCCGGAAAATGCGGTATTCAAGGATGTAGGGAGTTCCAGTTGCTACACTTTTTTTGACAGCAGCATCCACATTTGTGCGGTCTTGAGGATGGATAATGCTGGCAAAAGAACGGACGCAATCGTTGATAAAATCAGAGGATGGATAGCCTGATATTTCTTGAACAGCCTCGCTCAAAAACGCCATTGTCCTTGTTAATGGGCCGTCGGGGCTTGTACAGTCGCAGGTACAGCGGTAGACAGCACCGGGAATATTAGCTACTAAATTTTTATATTTTTCTTCGCTGCTTAACAAAGATGAGCTGTCTTCGTTATTGAGATCGCCGTTCTTAAATTTAGAAGAATTCGAGGAAATTTGCATGATTTTTTCACTTGTGTGTGCGGGGGCAAGTGTTAGAGTAGATGACCCTATTAAAAGTGAATTTAATTTGCGAAATAATTCGTTATAAACTAATATAGTACAAAATTAGTTCGGCGAACATTCTGAAAATTTGATGGTGCCTAATAGGTAGAGCTAATTAAGCCTAGAGAGGTAGAAAACAGTTCGGTAACGGATTTAACAGATTTAACGGATTTAACGGATGGATGTTGAGGTTCGAGGGTTCGAGGGAAGATTTTCCTACTTTCCCACTTTCCCACTTTCCCACTCCCGCCATTTCCCCATCTCTGGGTCGGACACTCCCCCACTCCCCCACTCCCTCACTCCCCCACTCTCGTTACAATAAGATAACGTGCCTTGCTACCGTGAGCCCCTCAAACAAAACACCATGACTCAACAACAACCCCGGATTTGCATTCTCGGCGGAGGCTTCGGCGGACTCTACACAGCCCTGCGCTTGAGTCAGTTACCCTTCTCCAAAACCGAAAAACCCGAAATTGTCCTAGTTGACCGCCGCGATCGATTTTTGTTCGTTCCCCTGCTGTACGAACTCCTGACAGGCGAACTCCAAACCTGGGAAATTGCCCCTCCGTTTGCCGAACTCTTGCAAAACACAGGTGTGCGCTTTTGTCAAGGTACTGTCTCCGGCATCGATTTGGAGCAAAAGCGAGTGCAGTTACACGACGGGCCAGAAATTCCGTGCGATCGCCTTGTTTTAGCTTTAGGCGGCGAAACCCCCCTAGATATGGTCAAAGGGGCCGTTGAATACGCTTACTCATTTCGCACCCTCGACGATGCCTACCGCTTAGAAGAAAGACTGCGGTTTTTAGAAGCCAGCAACACCGATAAAATTCGGGTTGCCATTGTCGGCGCCGGTTATTCGGGAGTAGAATTAGCTTGTAAATTAGCCGATCGACTCGGAGACAAAGGTCGCGTGCGGTTAGTCGAGCAAGGCGACATGATTCTGCGGACATCACCGGAGTTTAACCGCGAAGCCGCCAGCAAAGCTTTAGAAAAACGTAAAGTGTGGATCGACTTAGAAACAGCAGTAGAGGCGATCGAAGCGGACACAATATCCTTACTTTACAAAGGACAATTAGATGTTCTACCCGTAGACATAGTATTGTGGACCGTAGGAACTCAAGTTAGTCAAGCAGTGCGATCGCTACCCCTCAAACAAAACCGCCGCGGTCAATTAACAGTCAATCCGACAATGCAAATTATCGACCATCCAGACATATTTGCCTTGGGAGACTTAGCTGAATGTCACGATGCGATCGGTCAAACAGTCCCCGCAACAGCCCAAACAGCCTTCCAGCAAGCTGACTACACCGCCTGGAACATTTGGGCATCCCTCACCGGCCGCCCATTACTTCCTTTCCGGTATCAGCCGCTAGGAGAAATGATGACATTAGGAATTGACAACGCCACCCTAGCCGGTGTAGGAATTCAACTCGACGGACAACTAGCACACATTGTTCGTCGCCTAGCCTATCTCTATCGGATGCCAACTTTTGACCATAAACTAAAAGTTGGTTTTAATTGGATTACCAAGCCGATTCAGGAGTTGCTTAAAAGTTAGTTAATTGTTGACTGTTAACTGTGGACTGCTAACTGTTGACCGTTCAAGTTAGTTAATTGTTGACTGTTAACTGTTGACCGTTGATTTTAGGACTTATGATGGCGGCCCATAAACCGGGTTTGGCACGGAAATACTTCACTATTACCCGCAGATTTGGTAAAAGCCGAGTTTTGTCTGTCGGAGTGTAGATAATAGAATATTAGCCACGATAAAAAATGCAAACTTCCACATTGAAACAGCCAAAAACCGAACTCCCACCGTTAATCGAGCGGGAAATTTTGTTCGGAAATCCTGAAAAAACTAGCCCCGAACTTTCACCCGACGGCAAGTATCTCGCCTACATTGCACCAGATAAAAATAACATTTTGCAAGTGCAATTGCGTACCGTCGGTCAAGCAGACGATCGCCAACTGACAGCAGATCAAAAACGAGGCATCCGCATCTTTTTCTGGACTTACAGCGGCGAAGAGTTAATTTACCTCCAAGATGCCGACGGTGATGAAAACTGGCATTTATTCTCAGTAAATATCCACTCAAATCAGGTTCGCGACTTGACACCATTTCAAGGCGTTCAAGCTCAGCCGATCGCCTTTGACCGCAACTTCCCCAATGAAATATTAGTGGGAATGAACATCCGCGATCGCAGCAAACACGACGTTTACCGCATCAACCTCAAAAATGGTGCCGTTGAATTTGATACCGAGAACCCAGGTAACATCGTCAGTTGGACTGCTGACGCCCAATTTCAAGTGCGGGCGGCCACAGCCACCACTGCCGACGGCGGATCAGAATTGATGTTTCGGGAAACTGCGGACAAGTCTTGGGAAAGCCTGCGAAGCTGGGGGCCCGATGACGCAGGCGGTGCCTTCATGTTCTCTGAAAACGGCAAAATTCTTTACATCATGGGCAATCATGATGCTAACGCCGAACGTTTGATCGCATTAGACTTAGAAACCAAACAAGAAACCGATCTCGCCTCTGACCCAGAATACGATGTCGGCGGCATTCTCGTACACCCCACCAAGCGAGAGATTCAGGCGGTTTCCTTCTACAAGGACAAGCAAGAGTTGCAGATTTTAGACCAAAGCATAGCAGAGGATTTTGAGGAGCTCGGCAAATTTCGCCCCGGCGAATTCTCCATCACCAGCCGCAACCTCGCCGATACCACTTGGCTAGTCGCTTACATGACAGACGACGGCCCAGTTTACTACTATGCGTTCGATCGCGCCTCCAAAACCTGCACCTTCCTGTTCAGCAACAAACCCAAACTCGAAGGGCTACCGCTATCATCAATGGAACCCATTTCTTACACCGCAAGAGATGGTTTAACTATTCACGGCTACCTGACAAAACCAGTTGGTGTCTCAACGCCCGTACCGACAGTCTTGCTTGTTCACGGCGGCCCCTGGGCACGCGATACCTGGGGTTACGATTCAAAAGCCCAATGGCTGGCAAACCGAGGTTACGCCGTTTTGCAAATCAATTTTCGTGGTTCCACCGGCTACGGCAAAGCTTTTCTCAATGCCGGCAATCGCGAATGGGCCGCTAAGATGCACGACGACTTGCTAGATGGGGTGAATTGGCTTGTAGAAACAAGAATTTCCCAACCAGATAAAATTGCGATTATGGGCGGTTCTTACGGTGGTTATGCTGCCTTAGTGGCATTGACTTTTAGTCCCGATGTTTTTGCCTGCGCCGTCGATATTGTCGGGCCAAGCAATTTGATTACACTGCTGCAAAGTATTCCGCCTTACTGGGAACCACTCAAAGCAATGATGTATCACCGCGTCGGTAATTTGGAAACAGAACCAGAGTTTCTCAAATCGATCTCGCCCTTATTTTTTGTCGATCGCATCCAGAAACCTTTACTAATCGGCCAAGGTGCCAACGACCCGCGAGTCAAACAACCAGAAAGCGAGCAAATTGTCAATGCCATGAAGCAAGCCGACAAACCTGTAGAATACGTGCTTTATACAGACGAAGGACACGGATTCGCGCGCCCGGAAAATCGGCTGCACTTTTATGCGATCGCCGAAGAATTCCTAGCCAAATATTTAGGAGGCAGATTTGAACCTGCGGGCAACATTGCCAATCATTGTGGTGTGGTGAATCCGCAAACAACTCACAACTGAAAAAGTTTGTAGTGCTGAGATGTTGCACCATTCTCAATAAGCTTTTTAGGAACAGGCTTTCCGGCCTGTTCCACAAGAAAATTCACTCTTTGTGGAACAGGCTGGAAAGCCTGTTCTTGAGAATAGTGCAAGATGTGATTAGTGAGGGCTGAAGTCCTCCAACGTAAAATCCTAGGCAATCAGGACTAAAGTCCTTACTACAAAAAAATAACAAATAACAAATGACCAAAGTAATTTTTTTAGACGCCGCCGGTACACTATTTGACGTTCGCGGCAGCGTCGGCGAAGTCTACGGAAAATTCGCCCGCAGTTGGGGAATAACTGTTTCTAACGAAGACTTAAATACAGCTTTTTTCCAAAGTTTTGCTGACTCAAATCCGATGGCATTTCCCGGAAGAGAATTAGCAAAAATTCCCCAACTAGAATTTGAATGGTGGCAAGCAGTTGCCGCGAAAGCTTTTCAAATAGCAGGCGTTTTCAACCAATTTTCAGACTTTCCCAAATTCTTTGTCGAACTCTACGCTCATTTTGCCACCGCCGAACCTTGGTTCGTCTATCCCGACGTATTGCCAGCATTAAATAAGTGGCAGCAACAAGGAATTGAATTAGCAGTAGTATCGAATTTCGATTCCAGAATTTATGCAGTATTAAAAGCACTGAATTTAGCCGAATTTTTCACATCAGTGACAATTTCTACCGAAGTTGGTGCAGCAAAACCCGACTCTCAAATTTTTACCGCTGCTTTGCAAAAGCACAACTGCATTGCCGAGAATGTGTTGCATATTGGCGACAGCTTCAAAGCAGATTATTGCGGTGCTAAAGCCGCTCGATTAAAAGCAATTTGGTTGAACCGAGAACAGGAAAAAGTAGCATCCGGCAAATTGCCTTTAACTGAAACAAAAATAGAACAGTGCAGCAGCCTTGATTATTTGGCATTTTAACTTTACAATTTTAAGTAACGTACACAATTTAATACATCAATTATCTGTAGGGTGCGCGCTGCACACCTTACCGTTATTAACTAACGTACAAGATTTAATACATCAATAGCTTTACTGCTATAGGGAGACCGTAGTATCTAATCATGAAAAAAACATCGCTGACAACTATATTAACAGACACAATCACCGTGTTTTGGGGAGAATGGTTAGATTTGCGAGTCCGAATCCTGCCAGTTGCCGCCGCTGGTTTAGTATCCCCAGTCATTTACATTCTCGCTTTTGGTTTTGGGTTGGGAAGTTCCTTGCCTAAACCTGCAATTGGCGGCAATTATCTAGAATTTATGCTGCCGGGAATGGTAGCACTCTCATCGATGACAGTAAGTTTTACCGGCACAGTATTTTCGATTTGCGGCGAACGCCTTTTTACTAAAACATTTGAGGAATTGCTGTTGCTGCCAGTACACCCGCTCGCTTTGCACGCGGGCAAAATGCTAGCAGGAATATTGCGGGGAATCCTGACTTCAGTTTCTGTGATTTTAGTAGCAGTTTTGTTTACTCAAAAGCTCGTCTTTCTGAATCCACTATTTTTGCTCATGATAATTCTCAACTCCGCTGTATTTGCGGGCCTGGGAGTGATAGTTGGGTTAACCGTAAAATCTCTGGAATCTGTGGGATTGTACAACAATTTTCTGATAACTCCCATGTCATTTTTAGGAGCGACATTTTTCGACCCAGCCTCGCTACCCGTAGCCCTGAAAGGAATAGTTTATCTGTTGCCGCTGACTTATGCCAGCATTGGATTGAGGGCTGCTGCTTACGATGTGGCAAAGTTTCCTTGGTACAGCATACCTGTTTTGTTAGTGGCTGCGATCGCCTTTTCTTTAATCGGCGCCCGTCAGTTTACTACCCAGCAAGACTGAAAGAAGCGATAAGTCATTGGTCATTGGTCATTGGTCATTAGTCATTGGTCATTAGTCATTAGTCATTAGTCCAAAACTTAAATAATAGCGGTAAGGTGCGCAGGACGCACCCTACATCATAGTAAGTAGGTAGGTGCTGTAAAACGCAATTATGTAAAAATTTGTAAAGTCTCCAACTGCCCTAAGCCTGGCTAAGTCAGCCCTGTTTACATACTGTTACATGGCTCAGTTTAATCCCGCCTACCTACTTATTTCTCTCCCGCCTGATAGAGATTGAAGATATATTGGATGTGAGCGCGACTACTCTTTATCAATTAACAGTCCACCAAAATTTTGATAAAGACGAGTCCAGCTACACTACCGTTTTTTTCACACCTGTTCAAGCAGTTTCAGTTCTTTACCTTCCAGTTCAGGAACGATAAAATCAATCACTTGGCGGTACTCTGGATCGTTAGGCCATCTCATGAGAGCCTGGAGTGTGGCAGAGCGTACTTCTGGCTTTCCAGCTAGCAAATAGCTCACAAGGTAGCTTGCTCCCTTGACCTGCTGGGGCGAGGTTAAACCATGTCGAGAGAGAAAGGTTATCGCCTCTTCCACAGCAGTTGGATTCGGTTCAGATTTTAGCTTCAGAGAGGTTTCCAATGCGATCCTATCGTCAGCATAGCGCACAGCTAAAGTAACCAGGGAATGGTTGACCTCTTCATTCGAGGGGCGGGGTTGAAAGGAGCGATAGCCCGTTATGATTTGCAAAAAGTCTAACAGAGTTTCCGTGGGAACAATGCTACCGAAAGGGCTGAGTATCTCCACATTTAGAGGGGCGAGTTCAAACTCGTCAAACTCGTCCATGCACTCCTTGAGATCTCGAAGCCCAGCAGCTATATGGTTCGGTTCTTGGGACTTTAGGTCTGCTTCAATCTCCTCTGGTAAACGCCACATAAGTAGGTAGGTGCTGTAAAACGCAATTATGTAAAAAATTGTAAAGTCTCCAACTGTTCTAAGCGTGGCTAAGTCAGCCCTGTTTACATACTGTTACATGGCTCAGTTTAATCCCGCCTACCTACTTAGTTGTGAGTCCAGGAATGTGGTTATTAGTCATTAAGTATCGGCTTAAAAAATATTAGAAAGTAACTTATAAACCAACCGAAAAATAGCTGTTCCAGCGATCGCACCCAAAGCAGCCAGCCATCCCACAAATAACACGCCAGTGATCGGATCACCTGGATAAATCATAGTTGCCGCCGATCGCAAAGCCGGGGAAAACACCAGTAAAGCCAGAGTACCAGCGCCAATAATCAACATCTCAGTTTGTTCGATCGCCCTGCGGTACTGGCCGTAAATCAGACCCCCCACAATCATCCCCAACAAGCCGATACCAACGCCCGGAGACAGTGGCAAACTCGTCAGGGCGATCGCCAGCAGCCCCCCCTCAAAACCCGTAAACGCCGCCCCGGACAAAACCTCCCAAATCGAAAAACCGCTTCTCGGCGAAGGTTGCAGCCCTCCTGGAGGAGTCGCAGGAACAGGCACAGGAGGCTGCTGAGCCGGTGGTAGCTGCTGAGTCGGTAGGGGAGTCGGAGTCTGTAGGGTCGGCGGCTGCACGACGACGTTAGGCTGTTGAGGCCGAGACATCAGAGCCGCTTCCACCTCCGCCGCAGATTGAAACCGCTGGCTGGGAGCTGATAATAACATTCGATCGAGAACGTGAGCCAAACGCGAACTTACCTGCACCCGCGAATGCCAATTCCATTCGTTTCTGTAACTATCAAACAACTCCGTCGGCTGCAAACCACTCAGCAAAGTAATGCAAGTCACACCCAAAGCATACAAATCCGTTGCCGGATACACTTCTTGCCCGCTCATCTGTTCTGGGGGAGCGTAACCCAAAGAATAAATACCAGTCGAAGCTTTTACACTTCCAACACTTTGTGTTACTTGTTTAACAGCCCCAAAATCTAATAAATAAAGCCGACCGTTTTTAGCCCGCATAATATTAGCAGGTTTGATATCCCGGTGAATTGAACCGCGAGAGTGCACAAAATCGAGAATCTTCAAAATTTCCCGCAGCACCTCCACCGTCTGGGCCTCCGAAAACTTGCCTTTAACAGCCAGTTCATCCTCCAAATTTTCACCGTCAATAAATTCTTGAACCAAATAGAAAAACTGATCATTTTTCCCCGGCTGCAAACTCGAAACAGTCACCTCAAAAAACGCCAGCAAACTCGGAATTTGCGAATGTTCGTTTCCCAGCTCTTCCAGCACCGCCGCTTCCCGTTCAAACAGAGTTTGAGCGATTTTTAGCTGTGCTGGAGTCAGACTTACCGACGGCTGCAAAAGTTTAGCAACGCACTGCCGCATCGCCGGAGTATAGCGGTCTCTGGCCAAAAACGCCGCCCCAAAACCGCCTTGACCCAACAACCTCACGGGCAAATAGCGACCGCTCAAAATCAGGGGCATCCCGCAAGTCGTGCAAAACTTTTGCTGCACCGTTTTTAGCAGCGAACTGTCATCGAGGTCGGCAAAATAGTTTTGAGGGCGCGAGCAGCCCGGGCGGGTGCAGTAAACTTCCATTTTGGTTTGGTAATTAGTTGTTGGTAATTGGGAATTGGGAATTGGTAATTGGGAATTGGCCATTTTTCCCAGGGGTTATTAAACCACATTTTAATCTCTCAACTAACCGCAAACTGCTAACAACCGGCGACCTAATAGATTAAGCTCCCGCAGAGTTGGGAGTTGCTATTTCTATGAATCCCAAATCGATCGCCGGGGGTTCTTTCTTCTCGTGGATGGTAGAATAAGTAGCAAAGGAAGGCAAAATTTCATTGCTGAAAGCCTCTGCTGCTTTAGAACGGTAGCGGTTGGGGTTGTAAATCAGCGACAAAATCCGAGTTACCAAAACTTCGTCCATTTGAGATTTGTGCAAGACGCCCATGAGCAACTCTTTTTCGATCGCCGAAACCGAGACAAAAGCAGCTCCCAGCCCCGACTGAACGGCATTTTTAATTGCTTCGATCGAGTTTAGCTCCATCTCAATTTTCAAGCGGCGCGTGTCAATGCCGCAGCGAGTCAGTACCTGATCGATTACTTTGCGGATAGTAGACTGCGAATCGAGGGAAATAAACTGCAATTTGTAAAGGTCTTCTTTTTGGATAGTTTCTTGTTGTACCATCGGGTGAGATGGAGGGAGAATCAGAGCCAGTTCGTCCTCAGCGTAAGGAACAATTTCTAAAGCTTCTACAAGTTCGGTAGGAATTTCTCCGCCAACAATTGCCAAATCGATTTGCCCGTTAGCCACACTCCACGCCGTGCGGCGGGTCGAGTGAACGTGAAGCTGTACCGCTACATCCGGGTACTTTTGGCGAAACATCCCGATCATCCGGGGCAGCAAATACGTCCCCGTTGTTTGAGAAGCGCCCACGATCAAAGTACCGCCTTGCAGATTTTGCAAGTCTTCCAGAGCTCGACAAGTTTCCTGGCAAAGCGATAAAATTTTCTCGCCGTAACTCAGCAGCAGGTGTCCGGCTTCGGTCAGTTGAGCCCGCCGCCCCCCCCGGTCAAACAGTGGCACGTCCAATTGTCTCTCTAAGTTTTGCACCTGCAAGCTAACTGCTGGCTGCGATACATAGAGGCTGTCTGCGGCGCGTTTGAAGCTTCCTTCAGAGGCGATCGCCTTGAGAATGCGTAACTGGTCTAAAGTGAAAGGAAGGTCAGACATATATCTAAATTGTCAGTTGGTGTAGGCGCGGGTCTTCTGTCAATCTCTGCGGTCAATCCACAAGCTGGTTCGATCGGCTGTGCAAAAGTCGGAGTTGACTTCGAGGCCAGTCATTTGACTGCAACAGACGCAACCTTACAGGCAGTTGTACTCGTCCTCGGTCCTCCGTCTTTAGTTGTTATCCGGTCACTAATGACTGATGACTGATGACTGATGACTTATAACCGCTGATTGCTCCCATAGATACTTTGTGACACAAATTGGCCGAGAATCAATAACTTTTCTTAATATTTGCAATGACGATCGACTTGGCGCTCGACTCCCACTTAGTTATTCTGGGCCTGTTACTGGTTTTTGCGATCGCCCACAGCGGTTTAGCAGCCCTCCGGCCAAAAGGTGAAAAGCTGATCGGGCCGAGACTTTACCGGGTTTTGTTTGCCCTTGTCAGTTTGCCGCTAGCCGTCATTCTGATTGTCTACTTTTTCAACCACCGCTACGACGGTTTGCAGCTTTGGCAAGTACAGGGATTACCCGGAGTTAAACCTGCAGTTTGGATACTTTCGGCAATTTCTTTTCTGTTTCTGTACCCAGCTACTTTCAACCTCCTAGAAATTGCCGCCGTCCAAAAGCCCCAAGTTCACCTCTACGAAGCCGGCATCATTCGCATCACCCGTCACCCGCAAATGGTTGGACAAGTGATTTGGTGCGTGGCCCACACCCTGTGGATTGGTACTAGCTTTACCCTCGTCACTTCCCTCGGTTTGGTGCTTCACCACCTGTTCGGAGTGTGGCACGGCGACAGGAGACTTCAGGCTCGTTTTGGAGAATCCTTTGAAACCCTCAAATCTCAAACCTCAATAATTCCATTTTTGGCAATCCTACAAAAGCGTCAAACCCTTGATTTGCTAGAGTTTCTGCGTCCTTCCTACGTAGGTGTAGTCATTTTTACGGGCCTGCTGTGGAAAATTCATCCTTTTTTGATGCGTGTCACTAGGAACATATACTGGTAGCATGATCCCTAGGATAGAAAAAAATTATTAAATTTTGAGGGCTCATGGTGTTGTCGGTTAGCGAACGCACTTTTGCACAAGAGGTGTTTCAAGCCTCTACCCCCGTTTTAGTTCACTTTTCGGCGCCTTGGTGCGGTTTGTGCCGCGCGATCGACCCCACGCTTAAGACTTTTGAGGAACAGTGGGCAGGACAAGTCAAGCTCGTAGGGGTAAATGCCGATCAATGTTTCAAGTTGGCCCACACTTACCGGCTGACAAGTCTGCCCACGCTGATTTTGTTTGAGGGCGATAAAGTTCGATTTAGATTTGAAGAGTATCAAGGGCGGGAGGAACTGCGGCGGACTCTGGATTCCTGGATGCTCCCGGCTCACCTAGCTTCCCCATCTCAACGGCTGCAACGCCAGGAAGTAGCCAAGAGGTAACATCTTTAACTGCCATAGCTGTTAGAACCCCGACTTCTTAAAGAAGTCGGGGATCTTGGTCTTCTGTTTTTTTTAAGTGGGCTTACCGAAAAAATGGGTTTAAAGCCCCGTCCTTCCAGGACGGCTTTGATTAATTATTGCGGTTCAGGTAGCTGTTTGATATGGTCATTAATCAACTCAGCTACAGGCACTCCTTGCTTTTGAGCTATCCTCGCAATCTTGTCTTTCAACTGCTTTGTCGTTCTGATATTGATTCTCTCAGTCTTCATGGCAACTTATCCCATTTGGGTGTACACTAATAGTCTGCCACAGGTAGAGTAACCGCCGATACACATGAGACACCAAGCTCAAACGACTGGTTGGAAAACAATAATGGCTAGTGGGTAGCGAATGCCACGAATAAAAACAGCTAGGTTAACCAACGTAAACCAAAACCAGACAAGTCAAAAAATAAAGATGAAATGTACCGTGGGGCACACGGAAGAGAAGTAATTCTCAAACGCTTGGGGAGACAAAGCCCTCTGGGGTTATCTAAGTTAGGCTCGATGCTTGGTTAAATCGGACGGGTATTTGGTTTAAGTATTGCCGCAAGGATAGATAATTTTAAGGTGTGTCGCTGAACCAAGAATCCTCGTACCTGATTGTCGAGGAGTGTCAATTACTGACATTAGTGCAAGATATCAGTTTGAACTCATATCTTGCATCATTCTCGCTTAACAGGCCTTTCGGGCCTGTTCCACAAAGAGTGAATTTGATTGTGGGGCGTTGCTCTGGCGAGCCCGCCCTTGAAAGGCTTATTGAGAATGGTGCCCGATCTCAGTTTGAACATACTCCTTTGATTGTTCGCTGGCGAGGAACCTTTGGTAAGCTTCCTCGTTTCCGCCAAAGGAATCAACTGAAACCTTGCTGATGGTTTCGCGGGTCATCGCTTCCATCTCTTCGGGAGATAAAGGCTGACGCTCACAGTAAGCAATTGTCACACCTCGAAATTCTGGCAACTCACCGAGATCGAATGGCTCGTACTGCACGACTTTGGTAACAACCCAATCAGAGGGAACAATATTGTAAGCTTTCCAAGGACTACCCTGCTTTTTAACGTGATAAGTCAGCCTCTCGCCATTACTGACCAGGCGTTTCAGGATGGGGCGGCTATCTTGGGACATCTGAAGCAAACGAGTTAATTGTGTCCCAATCACAGGTTCATCGCTGCTGATTCGCGCCCACTCCTCACCGTCTTTGAGCATTTGACACTCTCCGTCCTAAAGTCCGGAGATTCTTAATTCAGCGACTGACCTTTAGGCACCATATCCCTTGCAGGCAATTTTCAAACCTTTCAACCGTTAAAAAACACCAATTGACGAGTCTGACTTACAGCAACCCCAGAGGGTCTATCTCCAAAAGCGTACGCTTGATACGACAAGCGAGTTCGGGCGTGCCCCGCCCTACTGGATTGATTGAACCGAATTAGGGATTTTCTGGTATTGAGAATGCGTTGACTCTCTAGCTATGTTTTACAAGGTTTTCGCTACCCTTCTTTGTGCTTTTAAAGAGCTTTCAGGTTCGAGGGTGCCGACTAAAAGCCACTTCACAACCGCCCACCTTGGGGATTTCAACCATCTCTATTTTAATCCAAAGCCGTGCTAGAAGCACGGGGTTTTAGACCCATTTTTTCGATAACGATGCAATCATTTTTAATTCTCCTTTGGTGGAATCAAAGTTTTGACCCAATCTCGAACAGCTTCGGACATTGAGATATTTCGAGACTCTGCATACTTCTTGAGGGCATGAAGTTCCATATCGGAGAGCCTTACCCGAATTATATTGGTGCGTTCCATGCCTACGATTGTAGGCTATAATCCCAAAAATAAATCAAGCATTGATGCCCAGTCACGCAGGCGTGTGTCACAATTGTTTACAGTTTTGGCAATATCTAGTAGAAACTTTAAACTACCTATCAGTCATGGAACTGCTTTATCAATACGCTTGGCTGATTCCAGTCCTGCCACTGGCAGGCGCAATGCTAGTAGGTCTAGGCTTAATCACCTTTAACCAGGCAACCAACCAACTCCGACAAGCGAATGCGATATTAATCGTCTCCGCGCTCGGAGGGTCAATGGTACTCTCCTTCGCATTGCTGTGGAGTCAACTACAGGGCCACGCACCCTACACCCGCACTATTCAGTGGGCTTCTGCTGGCGACTTCTCGCTGAATATGGGCTATATTATCGACCCCCTGACGGCGGTAATGCTGGCGATCGTAACCACGGTCGCCTTTTTGGTGATGATTTACACCGACGGCTACATGGCTCACGATGACGGGTACGTGCGCTTTTACGCCTACCTGAGCATCTTCAGCGCCTCGATGTTGGGTCTGGTAATCAGCCCGAACATCGTTCAGATTTACATTTTTTGGGAACTCGTAGGTATGTGTTCGTACCTGCTAGTCGGATTTTGGTACGATCGCAAACCCGCTGCTGACGCTTGCCAAAAAGCTTTTGTCACCAACCGCGTCGGCGACTTCGGCCTGCTGCTGGGCATCCTCGGCATTTACTGGGCCACCGGCAGCTTTGAATTTGAGGTGATGGGCGAACGCCTGCACTCCTTAGTCGAATCCGGTGCTCTTTCGGCGACTCTGGCGACAATCTTCGGCGTCCTCATATTTTTGGGACCAGCAGCCAAATCTGCTCAATTCCCCCTCCACGTCTGGCTACCAGACGCAATGGAAGGCCCGACACCGATTTCGGCCTTAATCCACGCCGCGACAATGGTAGCCGCCGGCGTATTCCTGATCGCTCGGATGTACCCGGTGTTTGAAGGGCTGCCGGCAGTCATGAATTTGATCGCCTGCACCGGCTGTTTTACGGCATTTATGGGTGCTTCGATCGCCATTACCCAAAATGACATCAAAAAAGGCTTAGCCTACTCCACCATCTCCCAACTCGGCTACATGGTGATGGCAATGGGCGTCGGCGCTTACAGTGCCGGACTTTTCCACTTGATGACACACGCTTACTTCAAAGCAATGCTGTTCCTGTGTTCAGGTTCAGTCATTCACGGTATGGAAGATGTCGTTGGCCACAACCCGGCTCTGGCTCAAGATATGCGAGTCATGGGCGGCTTGCGCAAATATATGCCGATTACCGCTAGTTGCTTTTTGATCGGCAATTTAGCAATCTGCGGAATTCCGCCGTTTGCAGGTTTTTGGTCAAAAGACGAAATCCTCGCCAGCGCCTTCGCAGCAAATCCCGCTCTGTGGGCTGTTAGCTGGCTGACGGCCGGGATGACCGCGTTTTATATGTTCCGGATGTATTTCAGCACCTTTGAGGGCGAATTCCGGGGAAATGACAGCGCCATCAAGCGGCAACTCCTGCAACCCGGTGTTGTTTTCGGCCCTGGAGCGATGAACGTTAAGGAATTGGCATCAACTGGCGACACTCACGACGAGCACGACCATTTCCCTCACGAATCTCCTCTGACAATGGCTCTGCCGCTAGTGTTGCTGGCAGTACCTTCTGTGTTTATCGGTTTTCTCGGTACGCCGTTTGCCAATTATTTCGAGCAGTTTGTTCGCGCTCCTGGCGAGTCTCTCGAACAAGTTTTGGAACACGCTGCTGAGTTCAATTTGACGGAATTTTTGATTATGGGCGGAAGCTCTGTAGGTATTGCTTTGCTGGGCATTACTTTGGCTTCTCTGATGTATTTGAGCCATAAAATTGATGCTGGGGCGATTGCCCAAAAAATCAAACCGCTTTATGAATTCTCCCTCAACAAGTGGTATCTCGACGATATCAACGAATTTCTCTTTGTCAAAGGCAGTCGCCGTTTAGCGCGGCAAGTTATGGAAGTGGATTTGCGAGTCGTCGATGGTGTAGTCAACTTAACAGGGCTTATCACCCTGGTTACGGGCGAAGGTTTGAAATACTTTGAGAGCGGTCGCGCTCAATTTTATGCCCTGATTGTGTTTGTCGCAGTTCTGGGTTTTGCGATCGTTTCGGGAGTCAGTTAAATCGGTAGGGACACAGCCTTGTCTAAATGGTGTCAACCAACAGGTAAAACCGATAGTCCGACAGTCCGACAAAGAATGAATTCCCTGTCTCAAAGCTAAAGTCCTCTTAAGAGGACTGAGAAAAACACATTTCAACTCCTTAGTCCTCTTGAGAGGACTTTGGCTATTAGCCAGGGGTTTCAACCCCTGGCGGACTCGCGGAATTGCAGATGATCGGCTTAAGTTGACACCAATGGGCAATGCCATTTCCCACCAGAAGATATTTTAAGAACGGGTATTAGCTCAAAAACTCACAATTGACAATTAGCAAATAGAAATAAATCTTTCATTAAACTTAACTGTTGCGATCGCATAATTTGTCCAAATAATAGCCAAAAAAATAGTTCCGTCTAAAGAAAGTATAAAATTTAGACCAAAATTGCCAAAATGTGTTTAAACCTAATAACTGATGGCTCATTTTAAAACGCAATGGATACAGCTAACTTTCCCTGGTTGACAACAACAATCCTGTTTCCCATTGCTGCGTCCTTGCTGATTCCTTTCATTCCCGATAAGGATGGCAAGACGGTGCGGTGGTATGCCTTGATTGTCGGTTTGATTGATTTTGCTCTGCTTGTTTACGCTTTTTACACTCAGTACGACTTTAACAATCCGGGACTGCAACTGGTAGAAAGTTACTCTTGGGTGCCGCAACTCGATTTAAATTGGTCTGTGGGTGCTGACGGTTTATCGATGCCGCTGATTTTGCTCACAGGTTTTATTACCACTTTAGCTACTTTAGCAGCTTGGCCGGTCACTTTTAAACCGAAGCTATTTTACTTTTTGATGCTGGCGATGTACGGCGGCCAAATAGCAGTTTTTGCCGTGCAGGATATGCTGCTGTTTTTCCTGGTTTGGGAACTGGAATTAGTCCCGGTTTACCTGATTTTGTCAATCTGGGGCGGCAAAAAGCGCCTTTACGCAGCAACTAAGTTTATCCTGTACACGGCAGGGGGTTCGCTGTTTATTTTGGTTGGCGCGCTGACGATGGCGTTTTACGGCGATACGGTGACTTTTGATATGCGGGCGATCGCAGCTAAAGATTACGCCCCCAATGTAGAATTGCTCCTGTACACAGGTTTCTTAATAGCTTACGGCGTCAAACTGCCAATTTTTCCGCTGCACACTTGGCTTCCTGACGCTCACGGGGAAGCAACCGCACCCGCCCATATGTTGCTAGCAGGAATTCTGCTAAAAATGGGCGGTTACGCTTTGCTGCGGATGAATGCGGGAATGCTCCCGGATGCTCACGCTACCTTCGCACCCATTTTGGTAATTTTGGGTGTGGTTAACATTGTTTACGCGGCATTAACTTCTTTTGCTCAGCGCAATTTGAAGCGGAAAATTGCTTATTCTTCCATTTCGCACATGGGGTTTGTGCTGATTGGGATAGCTTCGTTTACCGATTTGGGAACTAGCGGTGCAATGCTGCAAATGGTTTCCCACGGTTTAATCGGGGCGAGTTTGTTCTTCATGGTGGGTTGCACTTACGATCGCACTCACACGCTCATGCTGGACGAAATGGGCGGTGTAGGGCAGAAAATGCGTAAGGTTTTCGCGATGTGGACTGCTTGTTCTATGGCTTCTTTGGCTTTGCCGGGAATGAGCGGTTTTGTAGCAGAATTAATGGTGTTTGTGGGTTTTGCAACGAGCGATGCTTACAATCCAGTCTTTAAGGTTTGCGTGGTATTTCTAGCTGCTGTCGGGGTGATTTTGACTCCGATTTATCTGCTGTCGATGCTGCGGGAGATTTTCTACGGGCCTGAAAATAAGGAATTGTCGGAGCACGAGGAATTGGTGGATGCGGAACCGCGAGAAGTGTTTATTATTGCGGCTCTGTTAGTGCCGATTATTGGCATTGGTTTGTATCCGAAAATTCTGACTCAGGTTTATGATGCGACTACTGTACAGTTGACTGCAAAGTTGCGGGATTCTGTGCCGTCGCTTGTGGCTAAGGCTGCTGCGGATAAAACTCTGTCTTTGCGCGCACCCGCGATCGAGCCGAGTAAGTTGTGATTTAAACTGGATTTAGGAATAAAACCCCCAAACCATTTTCAGAATAGGGTTTGGGGGTTTCTCTAAAGCAAACACATTATCGCAGACTTAGGAGACTGACTTTTGAATAGGCTACAAAGGTTAACCCTCAATGGATTTAAGTCTATTAAGGCAATAGATATTGAGTTGCATCCCCTAAATATCCTGATTGGAGCAAATGGAGCAGGCAAGAGCAATCTGATCTCGTTTTTCAAGATGGTCAACGAGATGATGGCTGGACGCTTCCAAATCTACATTGGCACGTCCGGGAGCGCCCAATCTCTCTTGCATTTTGGACCTAAGATAACGCCCCAGATAGAAGCAAAGCTGGAATTTGAAGTTGACAATGGGGTAGATACCTACCATATGCGGCTGTTTCATGCGGCTGGTGATACGCTGATATTTGCCGAAGAAACCTTGAGCTTTTTACAAACGGGTTGGCCATCCCCTAGAACTGACGAACTGGGTGCAGGACATAAGGAAACCCAAATCATCAAAGCAGCAGAGGAAGGCAAGCAAACGGCTAAGACGCTCAGATACTTGCTCAATCGCTGCCGTGTGTATCACTTTCACGACACATCATCTACGGCAGCCGTGCGTCAATCTTCTTATATTGGCAATAATCGATGGTTAATGTCTGATGCTGGCAATGTAGCTGCATTACTTCTTAGGTTTCGTGAAGAGAATGGGGGTGCAGCTTATCAGCGCATTATCGGAACCATCCGTCTTATTGCACCGTTCTTTGATGACTTTGTTCTTGAGCCAGACGCATCTAATCGTGTCATTCTCAACTGGCGAGAAAAGGAGTCAGACCAGGTATTTGGGCCACATCAATTTTCAGATGGTACTTTACGTGCCATCTGCCTTGCCACGTTGCTCTTACAGCCAGAAAATGAACTTCCAGAACTTATTGTTGTTGATGAACCGGAGTTGGGGCTTCATCCCTATGCCCTAAATGTTGTGGCTGATTTGTTGAGTAAGACTGCACTTCATACACAAATTCTCATTAGTACCCAATCTAGTTCTTTTTTGGATAATTTTGATCCTGAAGATATAATTGCGGTGAACCGAGAGGGTAAGGAGTCGCAATTTAAAAGGCTAAATCCCACAGAATTAGATGCTTGGCTCGACGAATATAGTCTGGGAGAAGTTTGGGAGAAAAATATCATTGGGGGAGGTCCACATTAATGGTGCGTCTCTACCTATTTGCCGAAGGACAAACCGAGCAGACATTCGCTGACACTTTGATCAAACCGCACTTAGCTCTACATAAGGTGTTTATGAATCGTCCTAGGCTAATTGCTCATGCTAGGAAAAATGGGAAAGTGCACCGCGGTGGTGGACGCAATTATGCACCGATGAAAAACGATATCCTGCGATCGCTCAAGGAAGATAGCAATTCCGATGTATTTTTTACTACCATGATTGATTTGTATGCTATTCACCCTGATTTTCCGGGATTAGCTGAATCTGAGCGTATGCGTCAAGATCCGATACGGCGGGTTGAATTTTTAGAGGAACGCTTTGCAGCAGATATTGGTGACTATCGGTTCATTCCTTATATTCAGTTACATGAATATGAAGCATACCTCTTTTCTGCCCCAAAGTGTTTTGAATATCTTGATGCCGGACGCACAAAAGAGATTGAAGCTCTCCAAGCTATCGCTAGTCAATATCAGACACCTGAGTTAATCAATGATGGGCCGCAAACAGCACCTAGCAAGCGTATCATAGCGCAGTTTCCTGATTACGGAAAAGCGAAGTCTACTTTTGGACCACAGTTAGCTGAAAAAATTGGATTGCAAGTAATTAGGAGCAAATGCTACCACTTCGACAAATGGCTGTCACGACTTGAATCTTTGAATGGGGAAGGGATTAGTAGTTGAGTGTCTAACAAAAAAATTACCAGTAGCTCGATCGCTCTTCATTTCGGTATTGCGATCGCACTTGCGGGTTTCTATCCTTATTGTTATGCCAAGAGTGCGATCTTTGTCAAAGGCGATCGCGCTTCTAAAATTCTTACGCCTTGTGATCGAGCAGTTGGCGGTAATTGACACCCTGATTGATTATTCTACCGCCTCAGATTGTTTGAGGGCTGCACTGAACCCGAAGTGGTTAAGATTCAGCAGCGATCGGGAATCCTGAAATTGTCTGTTGCCGAATAGGGATCTGAATCACAAACTCAGTGCCTGAGCCAGGTGTAGAAAAACACTTGATTTGACCGCCATGTTTTTCAGTAATGATGTGATAACTAATCGACATTCCCAAACCCGTACCTTTACCCATGGGTTTGGTGGTGAAAAAGGGGTCAAAAATGCGCCGCTTCACTCGGTCTGGCATACCGATTCCGTTGTCAGCGATCGCAACCTCCACCCATTGATTGTCGATCGCAGAAGTCCGAATCGTAATCTGGTTCGAGGCGTCTTTAAGCTCCTGATAGGAGCGTTTGCTATTCATCTCATCTAGGGCATCCAGGGCATTGACCAAAATATTCATGAATACCTGATTGAGTTGTCCGGGGAAACATTCCACCTTGGGCAATTTGCCATAGTCTTTGATCGTTACCACGCCAGAACACTCTGGTTTATCTTTGAGCCGGTGTTGCAAAATCAGCAATGTACTTTCAATTCCCTCATGAATATCAACATTTTTGAAGTCTGCTTCATCCATGCGAGAAAAGTTTCGCAACGAGACGACAATACCGCGAATTCGCTCCGTGCCTACCCTTATAGATGAAATTATCTTTTGGGTATCTTCAGTGAGGAATTCCAAATCGATATCCTCTGCCATTGCTTGCACCTCTGGATCGTTGCTGGGATGGCGCTGTTGATAGAGTTCTATCATCTGCAGCAGATTTTGGGTATATTCCTCCAGGTGGGTGAGATTACCGTGGATGAAGTTGACCGGGTTATTGATTTCATGGGCAATTCCCGCAACCAACTGTCCCAAGCTAGACATTTTTTCGCTTTGGATAACTTGCATCTGGGCTTTTTTTAGTTCGTTTAGGATCGTCTCTAGTTCTTTAGCTTGCGCAGTCGAGGAGATTGCTAGTTCTTCGATCGCAGCAACCTGGGGCAGATTTGTCCAGCAAGCAATCGCCACTCCCACAAATGCCAGTGTCATCAACACAATCATCAGCAGATAGGGATTGTTGGTTCCGGCTTCTACCCGCAGCCAGGACCGGATCAGCCAACTAATCGTCGCTGTACCACAAATCAGCGCAATCAAAATTCCGACCTGAAGCACCACAAAGTATTCGTTTTTAGGAGGAGTTACTGGCTTGGTATGGAGTCGATCCCACCACGGTAAATGCAAAGATGCCCAAGGAATCCGCAGAATCGCAGCGTCGAGTGCTATCACTGCTAACGGCAACAGCAACCCGAGGCCAAAATCCATCCATCCCCAGCTAACACCACCCACCACCAGGGAAATGAACTCCACCACCAGTAATGCTAAGGATAGTCGCCCCCAACGCACGACTGGATCGTTGCGCTGCATCCACAGCCCCAAGTGCAACCCCATGATAGAAATGAAAAAACTCACCCCTGACACCACGACAATTCGAGTGGTGTTGCCCCATACTAAAAATCCTAAACTACAGATAAAGCTTAGCAGCAGCGCCGGTTCTAGGGCACCCCGACGGGACGCTGCGCCAAACACTGGAGACAACAGCCCATCCTGCGCGAGTTGGAAAAGGATGCGGGGCGTATTGCAAACGCTAGTAGCAGATCCCAACAAACAGCTAGCCGCAACCAGCAATGTGACTATGGCAGGGGCAGCGTCTCCCCAGAAAGGCTTGGCAGCCACCAGGAATTTGCCGTACAAATTGCCTTCTAAACCGGGCTCTGTTGCCAACTGCAACAACACTAAACTGCCACCCACAAACACCAGAGGCATGAACGAGGCAACCCAAGACAGCGCCTTGAGGGTGTCTTTTGGCTGCACACTGTCTGCTACAAAGGATGAAGCTGTATCACAGCCATAGAAGCTATAAGCGGCAAACAAGTACCATTTCAGCCAATCCTGGACACTGATGGCATCAATGCTGCTGGGCAAGAGTCCGGGGCTTTGGGGCTCCAAGGCAAGCCAGCCTAAACCCTGAACGCAGAAGACGAGTAAAAAGCCGATCGAAGGAAAGACAAAAAAGAGGTGCAGAATGGCGACGGCGCGGGTGCCACTGAATGCTAAAAAGTAAGCGATCACGGTAAAACCGATCTCAAACACTTTTTCTGGAATATTCAGCCCCATCGGTTCTAAATGGAATTGGATCAACTCTGTGATTACGATCGCATTAATGGGCGGAAAGGAAACCCACCCCAAGTAGTAGGCAATCCCCAAGTAGCGGGAAAGGGCAGGGTAACGATGCAGCAATCGCGTGATGTAATTTGGTGTTCCCCCAGATACATCTGGATATTTCTCACCCAAACTCTGAACTTGAAGGTTAAACAGAATTCCGACGATAACACCAGGAATCCAGACCAACAGCGATGCGGAGCCAATTTCTGCTTGCATCGACGGCGCTAAGGTAAACCACGTCAGATATCCAACCACACTAAACCCCCAAGCTTCTGCAGAGGACATGGTGCGCCGGAGGCGATTGAGAAATGGCACACGATTTATTTCCATAACAAGCAGATAGGAGTAATCCTATTGTGATACACTTGTAATTTCCACAGCCCAGAAAAAACACACCTACCTAGTGTTTCCTTCTCGGGCCCAAAATTGTCCTATCGATCTGATGTAGCGGTGAAAGATTGAGGCGTAATCATTTGAGGTTGCTAGCGATCGCACTCTTGAGCACAACAACTCGTTGGCACTGATATTTTGCACGAGTTGCCATAAGCTTTTCACAGGCGGGTTCTCCTGCCCAACCCATACTCCCGACAAAAAAATTCACTTTTTGTGGAACAGGTCCAAAAGCCTGTTAAGCGAGAATGGTGCAATATCTCAGTTGAAATTGAGATGTTGCACCATTGTTAATAAGCTTTTTATGAACGGGCAAGATGCCCGTTCCACAAGAAAATCTACTCTTTGTGGAACAGGCATCTTGCCTGTTAAGCGAGAATGGTGCGTTCCACAAGAAAATCTACTCTTTGTGGAACAGGCATCTTGCCTGTTAAGCGAGAATGGTGCAAGATGTGAGTTGAAACCGACTCAATAGAGTCTTTTCACTTTGTTTATGTGCCGTTAGCGATCGCGATCGCAATACCCAATACTTAAAAATTACCTGCGGTCGATCGCTCTTTAATTCGGTGCGTGAGCGTTGCCCTCGAAGAGGATCGCTCTCGGGGTTTCTAGCGTTAAGTTTATTGGTGGGTGTTCTGCATCAAGTTGGATGGAGACATTTTTACACTTGGCAAATTATATTTGGTTGCCGAAAGCTGTGCAACCATTTCTGCCCGAGACGAAACCTCAAGCTTACGGAACATTCGCTTCAAAGCTTGCTTCACTGAATTCTCAGTAATCCAAAGTTCCCTCCCGATTCCTGCGTTGGTTCGCCCCAAAGCAACCAATTCGGCAATTTGCAATTCACGAGGCGTTAGGCGTGAGGTCTTCAAAGGTTGGTGTTGCGATTCCCTACGGGATAGCTTCGCCGCGGGTACTGTTGCAGCCCAAACAGACAAATGCAAACATATCGCACTCAAATCCGCTAGATTTTCTGTATCGAAGGCGGGCATTGACCGATCGCGCGTACAACCCACTACACCCATTAATTGACCGCGACTGACAATCGGTCCCGCCATCACGTGCCAATGATCGGGACGGGGACAAATCATTGCCCACGCCTTGGGCGATGTTACTAATCCTTCATGCACAGGCGTATGGCGCTCCGCTAAGTAACGTGCAACAGGATTATGTTCGACAGATAACGCGACTTTTAGTAATTTCTGAAGATTTCGATCGGCTAAAAGCTGGTCGAAGAAAAAGATTCCTGATCGTTTAGCTGCAAAATACTCACCGATTTTGGGCACGACTTGCGATCGCAAATCTTGTTCATCCGTCACCTGGTCGATTTCTTTAAATAAAAGCTGCAAGGAAATTGTCATGCTGTCCAAAAGAGTACCCGATCGAGGACTAGGCGAAGTCGGTTGCTACTTCTAGTATAAGGAAAGATTTAATCGCAATCGCCCCAAGGAGATGAATTCATGACTGACTCACAAAAGCATATCATTGGTTTGGTATTTTATCCTGGCATGGCATCGCTGGATATGGTGGGACCACAGCAAGTTTTTAGTGCGTTGCCAGGTGTCCAGATTCATCGGATCTGGAAAACGCTAGATCCGATTAAAACCGATGACGGCATGATGGTTTTGCCTGATACCACCTTTGAAAATTGCCCGCGCTTGGACGTTATCTGTATTGGCGGCGGCTTGGAGCAAGGGGCACTAGAAGACGATCCAGAGATACTAGCATTTCTTCGCAAACAAGGCAGCACCGCCAAATTTATCACTTCTGTCTGCGGTGGATCGGTATTTCTGGCGAAAGCCGGACTGCTGTTCGGCTATCGAGCGGCGACTCACTGGGCAATGCGCCAACAACTCGCAAATTTGGGCGTTGAGGTTGGCACAGAGCGCATAGTAATAGATCGCAATCGTATTACTGGTGGAGGCGTGACAGCAGGCATCGATTTTGGCCTGACGATCGCTAGCATCCTTTGTGGTGAGGAAGTAGCCAAGATTATTCAACTATTACTGGAGTACAATCCCGCCCCGCCATTTGATGTCGGTTCGCCAGAAAAAGCGGGGGCTGAGTTGGTCGATAAGGCAATCTTATTTTTGCAGGGGATATCGAGTTTAGAAGTAGCAAAACAGGCAGTTTGACATGACCACAACTTCGGAAATCGATCGCGATCGTACTCCCACACATTGGGTACAGATAGGTTTTTATACAACTTCAATCGTCTTTAACCTCTGCTTGATTGCTCAGTTATTAACAGTTGGAGTTGCCTACTTCAATGACCCTTCCTGGTGGAATATTCATGTTTGGCTAGTGCGAGGCTATGGTGGATTGTCATTAATATTATGGGGATGGTCATCGCTCGCCCCATTCTCAAGCAAAATACGACATCTCGCTGCCACTCTACCTGTGCTGCTTGGGCTGCAATTTGTCAGCATTCATCTCAAAACGCCACTCCATGTAGAGGTGTTCCATCCTCTGATTGGATTTTCGCTCCTCTATGTTTCTTCAACCCTTGTACACAGCACATCGCGCATTTTATCACCCACCAACCATCAGAATGAGCAAGCTTAAGAGTTAGAAATGACGCAAGATGCAATCTTTACTCCCTTCTTTGCAACAGTGCAGCACTTATCCACGCACAATTGATTAACCTCGCTCAAATGAGCTAGAAGTTATCAACCGTCGCCGAACAATGAGCGTGCACCGGAAAGTCCGCCCTGTTTCTGCCTGTGTGTTCGGCGTCTTGCGGGGCAGTCTGCCACTGAACCGAGTCGTTAGATCGCGATCGCAATACCCCATACTTTAAAAATACCAGTAGAGCGATCGCCCTTCAATGAGCGTGCGATCGCTCTCTTAGTTTCTAGCCGAATTATTCTGCGAAGAGTCCGATATTGGTCAAGGGCGATCGCACCGAGCAAGTTTTGATTAGATCGCGCTCTTACAGGCAAAAAACATAGCAACAAAACCCCCAAATTAAGTTTAAAAATGCGGTTTGGGGGAATTCCTTGAGGCCCAGAAGCATTCTCATCCGGCTGATATCGTTACCGATCGCGATCTTGGACGGAATTTTCCCATGTGATATCAAATCCGTTAGCAGGGGAATTATTCATCTCTCTGTTCTCTGACTCTGCGTTAAGAGCGTACTCTGCGGTTTAATCATTCCAATGCAACCGGAATTGATATGAATGAACCGTGGATTGAAGCAGCCCAGGAACCGCCACAGCAACGAACCCTTCAACTCCCGGAAGCGATTCGCATCGCAATATCGGCGTACTGTAGAAGTTCTCACCACATTTGCCGACAGATGAATCGGTGAATTCTGATGTGCGGGAATCAGCGGCGATTTCTTGATTTTGGCTGAATTTGGTAATGAATTATACGCGAATAGAATAGTTCTATTTTACATTTGTTTTGGGCGTTTTTTCAGGTAATGACATCCAGAAAAGTTCTTGCTATCATCGACAAACAACAGCGTTGAGGCTGCATAGATGAGTGGCAAAGCTCAGACCGGGACTAGACAATTATTGCGCAGGTGTTGGTTGACCTTAACGAAATGGCGATCGCTCAGTGTCCTCTGCGTTTTGACACTGGGGGTTAGCCTAATTGTTAATGCTTGTAGCCTTGCACCACAGCAACTAGCTCCCCTGCGCGTGGGAATCGTCAGTTGGGCAGGATTTGATATTGTACTTTATGCTCAGGAAGCAGGCTTATTCAAAAAGCACGGATTGAACGTGCAACTCATTCGATTTGAGAATCAACAAGATTCAACTCGCGCCATGTTGCGCGGTAATCTCGATGCTAATTTCGCTTCTTTGTGGGATGTGGTGCAGTCTGATTCTGGGAGTGACAAGCCTGCCGTGCTGATGGTAACAAATATTTCTCATGGGGCTGATGGTATTGTTGCTCAACCTGCAATCAAGTCAGTGGCCAACCTTCGCGGTAAAAGAGTCGGAGCGAAACTGGGAACAGTGAATCATCTGATTTTATTGGAAGCCCTGAAGTTGCACCAGATTAAACCCGAAGAGGTCAAGATTGAAGATATTTCTAACGAAACAGCGGTTAATTTGATGCAGCAGGGACGTTTAGATGCCGCCGTGCTCTGGCAACCGCTTCTAGGCGAAACTGCCCAAAAGATCGAGGGGAATATTATTTTTACCACTCAGGAAGTTGATAGTTTAGTTATTGATACATTGGTTTCTCGGTCAACTATTACTGGTACGAAAAAAGCTGAATTAAAGCAATTTATTATGGCTTGGTTTGATGTTATGAGTGCGGTGGAAACAAAGCCCCAGGAAGTGTTTCAAAAGGTTGGTAAAAACCTGGGACAGAAGGGTGAGGCTTTTGCTAAAGATTACGCTGGTCTGAAAAAGGGTGACATTGCCATGCAGCAGAAGATGTTTCTGTCTGGTAGGTTGCCACAGGCGATCGCTCAAATGGCTGAACTATTAAAATCTGACCCCCGTGCCGGACGGATGTCGCGTCAGGATGTGGAGATTAGCACTGAGATCGTAACTAAAGCAATCAATGAATGGAAATTATGACGAAATTCCTGCATCCCCATAGCTTGTCGCAGCGCTTGCTGGTTAGCGTTGGGTTGTCGATTACCACAGTTGGACTGGCAACTCTGGGACTTAACTATCGGCTGATGCAGTCTGACTTAGAAACGCAAGTTCATAACCGGGCTCAATCAATTACACAATCTCTGGAGTTTTCTACAGAAGGCTTACTAGAGTTGGAGAATAAAAGCATTCTGCGACGGGTTGTGCAAAATTTTGCCACGATGCCCGGTGTGCTGGAAATTGCGATTGTCGCTCCATCTGGAATAGCGATCGCCCGCAGTCCTCAGAATACGACTAATGGGCCATACACTTCGATCTATCCACAACTCGCGCCAGCGATCGATCGGGCAGCAACCGCAGGCATTGAAGTCAGGCAAGATATCGTCGTAGACAACCAGCCTGCGATCGCACAAATTCTGCCTTTTAGCAGTACCTTGTTTGGCGCATCTCAACGACGGGGAGTGGCGATCGCGCTACTCGATCTCAACCAAATGAAGCAAGCAGCCGACAAAACCTTCATTACCTCAACATTGTCATTGCTAGTTGGCATCCTCACAATTTTGTTAATCATGGCGATACTCCTTCAGAAAAATGTATTGCAGCCCTTGCGCGACTTAAACGAAGCAGTTTCTCAAAGTAAAAAAACTGGCATCTTTCCTATGCCAAAAACGATTCCAGCTAACGAAATTCAATTTTTGGCAAGCACATTTGAGGAAGTATTCCGACAATTGGAAATCCACGATCGACTCACCACAGAAATAGCTCAACGGAAACAAATAGAAGTCACCTTACGCGATAGCGAAGCCAGAGAACGAGACAAATCTCAGCAGCTTGAGCAGGCCATTGAGAATTTAAAACGAACGCAAACCCAACTGATTCAGACCGAAAAAAACTCATCCTTGGGGCAATTAGTTGCCGGAGTAGCCCATGAAATCAACAATCCGGTCGGCTTCATTCATGGCAATCTAATTCATGTACAATATTATACTGAAAGTCTATTAAATTTGGTACACCTATATCAAAAGCATTATCCAAACCCAATTGGCGAAATAGAGAAAGAAGCAGAAAATATTGACCTGGATTTTGTGCAATATGATTTACCTAAAATTCTGAGCTCAATGAGAATTGGTACCGATCGCATTCGCCAGATTGTGCTGTCACTCCGCAATTTTTCCAGGATGGATGAGTCAGAATTTAAAGAAGTTGATATCCATGAAGGAATTGATAGCACGCTGTTAATTTTACAACATCGTCTCCAAGCCCGGCTAGAACATCCAGAAATTAAAGTCATTCGAGACTATGGTGATTTACCGCTAGTTGAGTGTTATGCCGGACAACTTAACCAAGTATTTATGAATATTTTGGCAAACGCTATTGATGCCCTCGAAGAAATAAATACTCAAGAGGTAGCCTGCTCGATTGAGAAGCACCCATGTTGTATTACAATTTCTACCTCGGTGGTAGATTCGCAATGGGTTAAAATTGCGATCGTCGATAATGGCAATGGAATTCCAGAATCAATTCAAACACAGATATTCAATCCATTTTTTACAACAAAGCCTGTAGGGAAAGGAACCGGAATGGGAATGGCGATTAGTTATCAGATTATTACTGAAAAACATGGTGGGACGCTGAGGTGTTTTTCAACACCAGAAAAAGGGACGGAGTTTGAGATTTGTATTCCTGTTCAGCATTAGGAGTTGACGATGGGGAAAGTTGCGGTATAATTATTGTTGTTAATACTTGATTGTAAAAATATTATTATCTGTTTGCGATCGCACTTAGTAAGCATAAGAGATTGGCGGCGTTGTTGAGTATTCATAATGGAGAGGCGAGCGCCCCGAACTAAAATTGACAATCGATCAAAATTGTGCTATATTTGTTGAAAGTAGAGGTAAAGGCGACCGCTTACTCTCTTAACTTCCTCTTAACTTCTTAATTATTTAAAAGCTAGCCTGTATGTAAACAAAAATCTTGATGACAGGAAAAACTAACCCAAAGCCAGAAGTTGAGGATGCTTTGAGCTACGCTGAAAAAAATGGATGGCACGTTTTATGGAATGCACTGAACAGAAAATTTCGTTATCTTGTTTTAAGGTAGCAGATTACTTCATTAAGTTTGCAAATGAAAGAGGTTCTTTCCTGAGCAATCTCAAGCTGCAAAAGCTTGTTTACTATGCTCAGGCTTGGCATCTTGCACTCCATGATACACCCCTTTTTCCAGAGGATTTTCAAGCATGGGTGCATGGACCAGTGATACCAGAATTGTATCAGAAGTACAAGCATTTTGGATGGCAGCCAATTTCGGAAGATGCTGATCCAGAATTACATGAACATGAAAACGTTAAGAATTTTCTGGATGAGGTTGCGAAAGAATACTTTGCCTGTGATGCTTACGAATTAGAGCAAATGACTCATGCTGAAGACCCCTGGAATTTGGCAAGGGGGGATAGGCTACCTGATGAACCTTGCAACGAAGTGATTAAGCAGGACTGGATGAAGGAGTATTACAAATCTCGTGTCGAAGAAAATTAAGAAGACTGATGTTGTCAAAAAGCGTGCATCAGGTATTAAACCACCAAAGCTGAAGCCACCTCAAGGTATCAGCTTTTCGTTTAAATACTATCAAGACAATCACAATAAATTTTCTTGTATAAAAAAAGAAGTGAGTTACTGGCTGACTCTACTTGATCGGTTAAAAGCCCTATCTAGCTTAACAGCTCAAGAGTTTTTAGTGGATCGTAGCAGCACTCTCAGATGTCATCCCATTAAGTGGGAAGAGACCAGTGAAAAAAGTGGGTTTGGTGTGCCCAATGAACAACAATTAGTTGATACACCTTATCAGTTCTCCCTCTCTGCAAATGAGCATGGTAGGGTTCATGGTTTCTTGATTAATGAGACTTTTTATATTGTTTGGCTAGATCCAGATCATCTACTTTACCCTTAAATGCAAAATAGAAAAACTCACAGAAAGGTTAACTCACCCTTTACCCCTTTCTCCTTTCAACCTTAAAAACATCCTCAATCGTTTTCCCCGCCGTTTTCTCCTCCCACCCCATCGCCATCAAAAAACTCTCAGCAGACTGAGTTTCCACCACATCCACCCCCCATTCTCCCGGTTGCAACGCCTCAGCATCGCTAGTCAATGGCGGAGTCTTCTTCAATCCCGCTAAAATCAAAATATCAGGAAAAAACTCATCAGTTTTCCCCTGACTCCTCCGCTTATCCACCAAACTTTGAGCACAAAATTCTCCCACTTGAGGCGGAGAAAAAGCATCAGTAGAAAATAAAACTTCTACCATCCAATGACCGTGATTTAATTGACGACACTTAATCTCAGGATATTGACTTAAACCCTCAGCAAATACCCGAGTAAATTCTTCCCTACTTAAAGTGGGAAAAACACCCTCCGGCATATCAAAATTATGAGAAAGCAACATCCGCCCCGTTCCAGATTCAGTCATACTTTTAGTTACTTAATTTGAGAAATAGCCAACTTAATCACACCTTGAATCGCCGCTTCTGACTCCTTTTCCAAAGCAGCTTGTAGCGGTTCAATCGCCGCCCGATCGCCCACTTTCATCAAAGACAAAGCCGCCGCCCTACGAGTTTCCCCATCACCACGATCCAGCAACTCAATCAGATTAGGAATTGCCGGTTTATAAGCCAGGTTTCCTAAAGCCGCCGCCGCCTCACAGCGCACATCAACATCAACATCCGTCAGAGACTTAACCAAAATCTCGAATAATTCATCCTTCGGTTCTTCCTGTGCCACCTTCGCGATCGCACCCACCACCGCACCGCGCACCACAGGCGAATCAGACGCGATCGCCCGATACAAATACTCCTTCGCCCCCGCCCCAATAAAAGCCAACGCCCAAGCCGCATGACCGATCGTACTCTCAGGCAAATCAGTTGACCCTAAAATATCCAACAAAGCCTGCACAGACGGCTCCCCAATCCTCGCCAACGCCCCAATTGATGAACCCTTAACCACCGTATCCTCATCGTTTAACAAAGCATGAATTAAATGAGGAACCGCAGTCGGATCAGCAATCAAAGTCAGAGTTTTAGCAGCAGCACGCCGCACAACCGGATTAACATGATTTGCCAAAGCATCTAACAAAAAAGGAGTCGCCACTTCGCCAATTTCAGCCAAAGTTTCCGCACAACGTAGTCGAGTCATCCCCCGCGTATCGCCCAAAGATTCAACCAGAAGGCGCAAAGTTTCCGCATCATTAGCATCGAAAGTATCTAAGTCTATTTGTTCCGTAACCCTTCCCAGTAAAGCATCTGTTTCAGCCTGAGCCAATAAAATTGGATCAGCCTCCGCTTGAGCATTAGAATTGACCATCATCATCACCTAATTATTAGTAGTTAGAGCCGCCAAGTGAGCGCGAAGATTCTCCAGTCCAGCATCAATCTTAGCAAGTTCCGGCTCAATTTTAGCCATCGCCGCCTTCTGAGGTAATTTTGCCTTTTGTGCCGCCGTCATCGTTTCATTAACCAAACGTTCGCGATATTTCTCAAATTCAGCAATTACTTCTGCCACTTCTTCAACATTAGTCTCTCTTGAAATAGCAACAGTTTCATCATTATCAGAATCCGATGGATTAAATTCTTCGTTTTCAGACATAGTTTTGATACTTTAATAATTAGTCCGCCTAGGCAAAATTTGTGTGTAGCCGCGATTGCAATCGCCCGGATATTTTTTGTTTAAGCTGCTGTGCATCTAATTTGACAGTCAATTTTTATACAATTATTGTGGTACGGGCATCCTGCCCGTCTCTGTATTCAATTTAGATGCGTAGCAGCTTATCTTACCGCAATTTCAATCACCGGGATATTTCGACTTTGTGTGTGTAGCCGCGCGCGATTGCAATCGCCGGGATATTAGTGCTTTAAGGTGACAGCACACCCACCCCAGAAAACCTCAAGCGATTGTGTTCTAACATCTCTTCTAGAGCAGAGTGAGAAACACAACGACGCTCAGAACAGTATGCCATTTGTTTAACCCCATTTATCATCTGCACAGTCATCACCCGTACCCGAAAATGATCGTTAATAAACCAACAGCGTTCCTGTCCTTGATTAGTCTCATATTCCGTCTCAATAGTCAACACCCCATCATCAGCAAAATGGTAAACACCAATGACCGGAATACCTTCAACATAGCCTCGATTTCGCAGAAACTTGCCCGTTCTCGGATTAGTAGGATTAGGCACATCTACAAGAATAGCAGCATAGTTTTCGTTCGGGACAGCATCATCTAAATTATCCTGCCACATAAAACTGCATCCCCCACTAACTAAAGCGGGATCCACATTCTGCTGTTGACAAACGTCTAAAATTCTGGGATCATCTGTTGACAAGACATCAACGATGACATTGGATTCTCCCGACTCATCAGCCGCAGCAGTATCAAAATTATGGACTGTTCGCTGAGTAAACCAAACGCCCTCACTCTTGCGAAAGAAATCCATCATAGTCATAGGTGGTGTTAGCAGCATTTCTGTGTCAAATTAGCGAGAGGAATCAGAGGCATTGAGACAAATCTCCTTGAAAAACGGAGATTTAGGCTTTGACCTGAGCTTAGCCGAACTGCGAATCCGATCTGATTTTGGTTAAGAAAAATAAACAAACGTCAGTCTGGAATCCGTCAAATTCTAGGATAAATGACACAGGACAAATTTGAGCAACTCGATCAATAAATTTTCAGAAAAATATAATGTCACCTCGTCAACACTCATCTTTCCTCTCGCAACCCCTTTCTGCAACAGAAATCTTACCAGCCATTCAGCAAGGCAAAAGTCTAGCTCAAACCAACCTCCCCGGAATCAACCTCAGCCAGATGGATTTATCTGGTATTGACTTCAGTGGAGCAAACTTGATTGGGGCAAACCTTAGTCAAACCAATTTGCAAGGGGCAAATCTCAAAGGAGTTGATTTACGAAGGGCAAATCTCAGAGACGCCAATTTGAGTGGAGCGAATTTAGAAGAAAGCTATCTTTTTCGTGTAGATTTACAGGGCTGTAATTTAGTCAATGCCAAGCTACAAGAGGCAAAATTAAAATTCGCTCAATACGATGCTCATACCCTGTGGCCAGAAGGATTCAATTACAAAAATTCGGGAGCCATTGGTCCCCAAGCCAATCTCAGTGGAGCTTTTCTGAATACAGCTTACCTCAGAGGCGCAGATTTACACGGCTGTAATCTGCGAGGTGCTTATCTCAGTGGAGCCGATTTAACAGGGGCAAATTTAGAGGGAGCCGCCTTAAGTGGGGCGAGTCTTCAGAATGCCTTTCTGACTGGTGCTTATTTACGGAATGCTATCTTAATTGGAGTCGAATTACAAGGAGCGGATTTACGAGCCGCTGACTTAACCGGGGCAAATTTAGAGCAATTAAAGAGTATTGCTGGCGCTGATTTTACCCTAGCACAAGGACTCACCCAAGAGATGAAAGCCATGCTTTGTAGTCGCGATCCCAAAGAATTAGGAACTTGGAATACTTTTACTCGTAACAATACAGCTCAGAGTCTTGGCTCTCAGGTAAGATAAATTTACACTGATTGTGGAACTTCAAGAAGGTGGCGTTCTAAATCGAACAGAAAACCGTGAATATATTCCTCAGTCCACTCCTCACCATAGAACCGCGTAAACATCCCCCTCGCCGGATCTTTTGCAGCACGATAATTAATATAACGTCGCTGTGCCTCAAGAATCTCTCCCAGTCGCTGACTATCTGTGACAGGTTGCGCTTGCTCAACCAAATCGAGATAAGCTTGAAGATAATCCTTAAAAGCTTCAAAGACCGTAGTTTGCACAGCCTCGGTTTCCTTGGGACGAGTCCAAAGAAAAGCAGGAGAAAAAAAAGGTTTTGCCTCATCAGGAAAATCTCCTCCCCAAGGCAACTCCTTTTGATAAGTGTTGAAAATCGGTAAAATAGGCTCTGAGTATTGCTTCTGGTAAGCCGCATCGTGAAAAAGAGGCTGCATATCTAAAGCAATTAAATGTCCCCCCGGCAAGGTTACTAAGTCCGCCCCAAAAAAGGGCACGTCATAATTTAACTGGGGGAAAATCACAAAATTAAGTACCTGCAGAGCATCACCACCCTCAACATGAGCCGCGCGAATTTGCCGTAATTTTGAGGACTTAAAAGCATGACTTGTCGTCACAACCAACTGCTCTTTTTTCCCCTTCCCAGTTAGAGATTCTTTCCGTTCAAAACCTGCGGGAATGGGATAGGGCGCCAAGTCAAGTCGTTCTTTTAGAAGTGGGATAGAGTAATCTAAGAAAGGCTGATAAAGAGTCATTTTTAACTTATCTTACCCCCGCTGGAACTGCTAAGGGAACAGCATCTTCAAACAAAAACTCGTACAGAAATCGCTCTGACCATTCATGCCCAAAATAGCTGCCAAATAGCCCTGATGCTGGATCGCGTTCCGCACTATACTGATCGTAATCTTTCTGTGCCTTCACAATCCGCTGAATCTCTTCTGGAGTGTTAAGCCGAGAGGCTTGCTCTAGCATTTGCCAATACAACTGGACATATTCTTGATAGGCTGGAAACAAACGAGTTACAACCGTTTCAGCATCAGTTTTAGCAAATAGCAAGTTCTTGGAAAAATACTGGTTCGCATCGTAAAACTTCATTTCTAAGTCTTGCGTTAAATCTTTGTATTTCTCCTTAAGAGCGCTCATTGGCCCGATATATTTGTCTATATAGGCTTCATCGCGGAATAAAGGTTGAAAATCCAAGACAACCAAGATTTTCTTTTGTCCAAAGGCTAAAAAATCAATTCCTAGTAAGGGCAGGTCGTAATTATAATTCGGATAAATGACACTATTGAAAATTTGTGCCGTTTCTCCAGCATCAATGTAGGTGTAACGAATCTTTCGCAATTCGGGACATTGATAGCACCAACTTTTAATCGTGGCGGGATTTTTGCCTCTTTCACTCACCACCGATTCCAAACCAGAGGGAATGGGACGACTCTCTAGAGCAAAACGTCCAAACAGTTCTTTTTCTAAGAATTCCTGAAACGGCTTAAACATAGATTAAAATTTAGCTCCTTCAATCTTTCCCTCAAAGCACAATCATAAGGGATTGCCTTAAATCTTGTCTCTGTTTTTGACAAACAAAGTAATATTTCGTTACGAAACTCTGTTGTGTGCTCAGGATTCCCAAGCAAAACCCTGTACCAACGATCATTAAACTACTATAATTGTAATAAATCTTAACAGAATTCATCATAATTTTAGTCTATGCTAGTAAACTATGTGTAATTTAATGACTATGCAATTAAGTGAAAGAGCAAAGCAATTAATTCCCCAAGCTAGAATTGTCAGTTTTGCCACTTGGAAAAACTTATATTCAGATGAAGTAATTGCCATTTTTCAAGAGGCTGACAATCAAAGTAGATATCTCACAGATGAGGATTTAGAACGCATTAAAAATCTTGAGCCTCATCTATCTTTAATGCTAGAAAAAGCCAGATTATTGCGAGAGCAAGCTCCTAATCTTGTTGCTGATGCGAGGAAAAAGGTATTAGCTGACTTTCCCCATATCACTGAGCTTGGGAATGACCTTTATCCTCCCGAACGCGCTGAAGCCTGTTGGCGAGATTTTTGGCATTTTTTACGCTGTATTACCTATGGAATTGCAGGTAACAATCCTCAATTTACTAGCCAAGAAGGGCTCAAAAACATGGAGCTACTCTATCAAGAATTGCGGGTTCCTCTTTCGGCGATGCTCTGTGGACTAGAAGAGTTGAAAACAGTTAGCTTGCAGCAATTTAATTTTGAAGACCGGGATTTATTGAGTCTCTCTTTTGACCATTTAATCACTGGGTTAAAAAATTTTAGTCAAGCTTAACCAACTCTCACAGTATCAGATTCCTTACTATTTATTGTCTAAAGCAGATTTTCTAAAGCAGTAGCAACGATTCGATGATTTGAGTCTTGCCAAAGTTGACTTAAAATTTCCTTAGCGTGCGGATCATCAAAATGTTGCAAAGCAGATGCGGCGTGCTGACGCATACGTTCAGACTCAGAATTAGCCAGCATTAATAACTGAGAAAGTGCAGCCTGTTCCTGATTAGTTCCGGCTAATGTACCAAGTGCATCCACAGCGGCTTCCTGGGTGGTCATATCTTCGCCAGCTAAGGCTTCCATACAGACCTCAAAGAGTTCGCTTTCGCACTCCATATCAACCAAAACAGCCAGAATACTACGACGAACTAACCAGTGGTCATCCTGAAAAAAAGTCAAGACTAAATGAGATGCAGCACATCGACCAAAAAGCGAAAGAGAATTAGCAGCCTCAGCTCGCACATTCGGCGTATTATCAAATTTCATGATTTGGAGCAATGCGGCGAAGGAATCGGCGGTTTGTTGTCTCCCAAATGCCCGGCTGACAAAGGAACGTACTAAGAATTCCGGGTCATCGAGTTTGCCCTTGAGCAAGGGAACGGCAATCTCTGGTTGATAATCCTTGAGAGCCGCGACGGCCTTGAGTCGATACTGAAAATCAGGATTGTTTAAAGACGTTTCGATTTCGTGAAGATCCATAACCAGAACAAAGTATAATTTTTGTTTATTTTAACCAAAAACTTCCTAATCGTGCAAATAACCAAAGATATTTTAACACTTAATAATCTGGGCGGTTGTTAGTGCTAAGCTCTTTGATCGAATCGAGTCTGAAAACAGCCGTACTTGAACCAATATTGTCGCAGTTCATGATGAGGTGTATGCAAACTGGCTTTAGCCTGATAGAGAATCACTTGTCGATGATTTCCCATCCAAAGTCGTTTGCCTGGTTCAACAGAAATTAAGCACCCTCCTAGAATGTTAACACATTCCTCAAATCGCTCAACTGCTGGATAGTCTAAAGTTTCAAAAATTAGCAATTGACCGGAAAAAATTAGGTGACGACTTCTGATCCAAGCCTGCATTTTTTTACAAGCTATTGGGGGTAGCATCTTTAAGATACTCAGCTTGAAAACCGAGTGATTTATTTTTATTTTCAAGGTCGGCAGAGAAAAAGAGCGAATAATAAACTCGCTCTAGAGAAAGTAGGAGATACGAAACTTAAAGGAAGACAAAGGTGAAGTCTAGGTAAATTTAGCCAACTTCTGTAATACTGAGAATTTTGCCTCCCATTTTCTGAATATTTTTAATTTGCTTAGACATTTGAGCATAGCTGACTTCATAGCTGATATTGCTCACTCTGACATTAGCACCACCAGACTTAGCAGCAGTAATCCGAAAACGTTTACCAGTTGTGCTAGAGGCTCCACTGGTACCAACGCTAGAAAGTTTGATTTTCTGAGGCAGATTGCTCGCAACCGTAGCAATTAATTGAGCTTGATTACTGCTATCGCTAGTAGCTGAGCCTCCGAGCAAAGAAAGCATCCGATTAAACGCGACATTCTTGATACCAGTTTGGCTGCGAATGCTCCGAGGATAAGGCACAATATTCTCACCAAAGTTCTGGATGTAATCGTCACTATCGATATAAGAATCGATTTCGGCTTCATAGCCTTGACCGTTACAAATTTGGACGTGTTCCGAAATCTCCGTCTGTTCTAAAGGAGCGCGACCAAGCAAATGCTTGCAGTTTAACTCGATGAACCGATAGGCAGAATTGGTGTTAAAAAATAGAGATTGATACAGGTCTGATTTTGCCACTTGTCTGACAAAATCACGCACCGTAATATCACCATTGCGAAGCAATGATTCGGCACTGGTGAGACGCTGACTTTCCATCAGGTGAGCATTTCCTAACACCTGTCGGTAAGCAGCACGAATGACGACTTGTAAATCGTCTTCCGTTGCATTGGCTCGGAGTTCTACGGGGTCACTGACGAAAGCTGCTGTTAAACTTGACATTGTTTTTTCCTAACGTTAATTAAAGCTAATTAAAGTTTGATTGAGACTGTCAAAAGATGTTACTGTTGGTTGAAATAACTTAACAGAGGCGAACGCATCTGTTATCTAGACAGAGGAACACTATCTGTTTCTATCGTTATTGCTTTCAGAATTGCGAGGGGATAAGATAAAAATCGCGATTGTTTCCGAGAGGGTAGAGAAGCAAATCTTTTCTTCTCTACCCGCGAATCACTCTAGGCCTCAAGCAACTTCTGTGATGCTGACAATTTTGCCGCCTGCACGATGAATGCGCTGAATTTGCGGAGTCATATTTGCACCGGATACAAGATATTCAGTGTTACTTACTCGGCGAGGACTATCAAATTTAGATCCCTTGACTAAAATCTTGAAGGTCTTTTCGGTGGCATCTTTGTAAGCGCTGATCCGACCGCCTGTTGTTGGTAAAGTAATCTTGTTACCGCTATTGCCAGCCACAGAATCTACTAAGCGAGAAGCGGTAAAAGCACTATCAACTCCTGCATAACCTTGATACAGGGAAAGGGTGCGATTATAGCCGACTTGCTTTTGTCCGACTTGACTTTTTGCCCCTTTATAATAAGGGACTGTATTCTCGCCAAATTTTTCCTGATATTCTGGACTATCGAGATAAGAATCAATTTCTGCCTCGTAGCCTTCTTGAATACAGCGACAAATATGCTCAGAAAGTTCCTCTTGAGCTAAAGGAGCGCGACCCAACAAATGTTTGAAGTTTAGCTCGACAAAGCGGTAAGGAGCGCAGGATTCAAAATACCGACTGCGATAAAAGTCTGATTTAGCCACAGCGCGGACAAATTCTCGTACTGTTATCGTGCCATCGCACAACTTGGATTCTGCAATCGTCAGGCGTTCACTTTCCATGACATGGGGATTGCCCAACACTTGCTTGTAAACAGCGCGAATTACGGCCTGTTTATCCTCGGAGCTGCTGGTAGGCCAAAGTTCTACTGGCGCATCTAAAATGACACTCATTGAGTTTCTCCTAAGAAAAAATAACGCTTCAAAACAGGGAATCAGGGATTGTAAAAAACACGCTCAGGGAGATAATTCCCCAAGTCGTTAAGGTAGAAGTTTGAGCGGTTGTTAGTTGACAGCAGTAATGCTGGAAATTACGCCGCCTTGTTTGTGGATGCGTTGATATTCTTGCGAGAGCCTTTCAAAGGGTACGAGATAGGCTTGATTGCTAGAGCGAAATTTAGAGACTCGGTTGATCCCAGTGGCTGCTGAAGAACGATATCCAGTCACAGTAATGCGATAAACTTTGCCTTCTGTTGAGCTGCCTAATCCAGCACGAGTACGTGAATTAATAGCAGACTCTTGGAATGCCCAACCATCTCCAACTGAACCACCTGAAGGGGGAACTATTGGTACGGGGGTTTGCTGAATCACCAATTTATTCAGAACAGGGGTTTTTCCTGAAAGACTGCCTTTGAGGTCGCTACTGGAAGCTCCCCGCAACAGAGCAAACATATGAGTAAACCCAACCATATTTTGTCCTGGCTGGGTTTTGTAGCCTCGGTAATAGGGAACGATATTTTCCCCGTAGGCATTTTGGTATTCATCGCTGTCGAGGTAAGAATCAATTTCTGCCTCGAAGCCTTCAGTATCTAAAATGGTGCTATGTGCTCTCATTTCTTCTAAGCCATCAGGAGCCCGACCTAGAAGATGTTTGAAATTGAGTTCAATAAACCGATAGCGAGGAGAAGTATCGAAAAAGCGAGAGCGGTAAGCGTCTGATTTTGCCAGAGCACGGACAAATGCGCGCACACTGAGTTCACCACTTTTTAATTTGGATTCAGGAATCGTCGCTCGTTCACTTTCCATGACGTAAGCATTACCCAAAACTTGCCGATAAACGGCACGAATAATGGTTTCTACTTCTTCTTCTGAACGTCCTGGCATCAGTTCTAAACGGGGTGTTTCTTCAAATAAACTGACTCCAAGTCGAGATGCAGGTCCAAAAACCATTGAAAAAATCTCCACAATTGTATTACATGAAAAACTACCATACTTAGACGTTGTATTAGAAAACTTAACATAAGTTAACATGAGGTCTGATTTGGAAGCTTATTTGTACTACAGAAAGAGGTTGATATCTTGGCTCGGAGTCTCTTCTTGCAATAAGTTTTCTGTAGTACGATATGAAGGATTGTAATATATGGCGAATTTGAGTTGAAATTAGTAAGCGGATAAGTTATAAGATGTGAGGTAACTCAGTGGCAAAACTTTGACGCTTTTCAAAATGTAGAGAGCCAAAAGCCGAACCCCAAACCTGTTGGTGAGTATTCACATCCAGACCTCTATCGAGGCTACTCCAAGTTGTTTCTGTAATCTCGACATCACTAACTAGGTAGGTTGAACAACCTCTTTTTTCAATGAGACAAAGGTTTCCAGGTTCCACACTGCCTCGAAACATTTGGCCGTCTCGTTTAAAAATCATGGAACAGTGATAGCGTCGTTGCAGACTATCTGGTTTAATAGTTTTGAGAATGCTTAATTCTCGTGCGGCTCCGGCGTACTGTATTGGGTCTTCTAGGCTATAATTTTCAATATAAATCTGATCTCCCTGGTCAATTAAGCGATGAACTCCCTGACGATAGGGGGTCCACAGATCGTGGTCGTAAACCTGTTCGGAGTAAAAGCCAATGGCATTGAAAAATTCAAAGGGTAAGGGACGAAAAAATATCCGAATATGGGCAAATTGTTTTGGGTTATCAAAGGATTGTTGATAGTTACTAAAATCCCCAGCCATCCACTGAGCTAAAGTGATTAAATCATTGCTTTTAACTGAACTCATAAGCTAGGAAGAAGGTAGAAGAAAGTTTGATGGAATTTAGCAATTCCCTAGTTCCCTGAAAGCGAACGAATCTCTGAGGAAAATGAGGCAGTTACTACCCCACTTCCTTCACTGGTTTTAATTAGGGAAACACGAAACCGTAAATTAGGATTAGCAAACCAGATTTTTTCTTCGGCTGCGGCGCGATCGTAGCTAGTCAACAGCACAAAAGTTCCATCCTCTGTGATGTGATAGTCACTTGCTGCGGCAATTGTTTCAGCATAGCCTTGATCTCGTAATAACTTACCACGATTAGGCATTTTTGGATCGGGGATTGGTACAAGAATACAACTCCCCTTAACCTCAGAATTCTCATCCCAATCTGACTCACCCTCCCAACTCATTTGAAAAGGGATTACGGCTTGGGATGGGTCAACCTTATACAATTGGCAGAGCTCAATTACGGCCGGATCGTCCGGTGAGATAGCAACGATATCAATGACTGACTGCACAGCTTCAAAGTGTCTGAATGTCAAATGATGGGCGCTGCGCTGCGATCGCCACCGTCCTAGAGAATTTTCAACAAACTGCTTAATATTGTTCATGGAAAACATTGTACAGGGGCAAGAGCCAAAATATTGTTGTCTTGAGAACTCCAATTTTTGCGCCCCTGTCCACGAAAAAAAGTGCTTTTAGCAACAAAAGTAACAAATTGTTACTTTGTTTCTCAGGAATGAGACAAAGGGAACACCCCAGAGATATATTCAAAACCATCAAGTTAGTCACCAAGTTGACCAACTCAGATTCAGAAATAATTTTTCTAAGTTAAGGAGAACTCAATGCTTGACGCTTTTTCAAGAGCTGTAGTTTCAGCCGATGCCAGCACCTCGACTGTCGGTGATATTGATGCCCTCAGAGCTTTCGTTACCAGCGGCAACCGACGCTTGGATGCTGTAAACGCGATCGCCAGCAACGCTAGTTGCATGGTTTCTGATGCTGTTGCCGGTATGATCTGCGAAAACCAAGGCTTGATTCAAGCTGGTGGTAACTGCTATCCTAACCGCCGCATGGCTGCTTGCTTGCGCGATGCAGAAATCATTTTGCGCTATGTCACCTATGCTTTGTTGGCTGGTGATGCTTCAGTTCTTGATGACCGTTGCTTGAATGGTTTGAAAGAAACCTACGCAGCTTTGGGCGTGCCCACCACCTCCACCGTGCGTGCCGTTCAAATCATGAAGGCTCAAGCCGCTGCTCACATCCAAGACAACCCCAGCGAAAAATTTGCTGGTGCTAAGTTGCGCAAAATGGGCAGTCCTGTAGTAGAAGATCGTTGCGCTAGCCTCGTTGCCGAATCTTCCAGCTACTTCGACCGCGTCATTTCTGCACTGGGCTAGTCGATTGCTAATCGCAATTCGCTCAGCAAAATAGAAACTACGCTTACTGTCAAAATCACTTTAGGAGATTCAGGAAATGAAATCAGTTCTCACCACGGCTATCGCCTCTGCTGATGCAGCAGGCCGCTTCCCTAGCACCTCAGATTTAGAATCAGTTCAGGGTTCTATCCAACGCTCTGCTGCTCGTTTAGAAGCTGCTGAAAAGCTCGGCAACAACCTCGACGCAGTTGCTAAAGAAGCTTATGATGCTTGCATCAAGAAGTATCCTTACCTGAACAACGCTGGTGAAGCTAATTCCACCGATACTTTCAAATCAAAATGCCATCGTGATATCAAGCACTACCTGCGCTTGATCCAATACAGCTTAGTTGTTGGCGGCACAGGCCCTCTGGACGAATGGGGTATTGCTGGTCAACGCGAAGTTTATCGCGCTTTGGGCTTGCCTACTGCTCCTTACGTTGAAGCATTGAGCTTTGCTCGTAACCGCGGTTGCGCTCCTCGCGATATGTCTCCTCAAGCTTTGACTGAGTACAATGCTCTTCTTGACTACACGATCAACTCCATGTCCTAATTAACTGACAGGTTTGTAATGTCGTGACTGGGTAGTTTCTACCCAACAAGTCTAGGAACTCTTGGCTCGTTGCTTTACCGATTTTGGTGAGGTAAGGGTAAAGAATTCCTAGGCTTGTTATTGTGTTTTAATAGGAATACCATATTATAGCCTTTCGAGCGAAAGATGAGGTACTCATGGGCATAGGGCATAGGGCATAGGGCATAGGGCATAGGGCATACCTCACTTTTTTTGAGAACCGCTATATAGTTATTGCAGAGTGCTAATTTTATGGATAAACGCTTTTTTAGTTTTTTTAATTTAACGGAAGACCAGGCGATCGCCCTTTTAGATACGCCCCAAGCTGAAATCGGTGAAGAGGATTCCCGCTACATAGCTGCTTCCCACTTGATCAATTTCTCCACAGATCGATCGATCGCAGCACTAATGCGAGCAGTACAACAAACCGATTCGGTGCTAGAAAACCGGATTGTGCGCCGCAAATCGGTGGAAACCTTGGGAAGACTGCAAGCTGTGCAAGCATTGCCGGTGATTCGCACCTGTCTGGCGGATGATGACTGCTACACGGTGGAAAATGCTGTTTGGGCGATCGGCGAAATTGGCACTCAAGATCCGGATATTTTAGCAGAAGTTGCTCAATTGCTGGATAAACCGGGACAAACCTACCGGGTAATTATCCACACCCTGACTAAATTAGATTATCAGCCAGCCGTAGCCAGAATTCGCCGATTTGTCGATGATATTGACCCGCCGACTGCTAGTGCTGCGATCGCCGCAATTTGTCGCTTAACCAGAGACTTTTCTCAAATGGGAAAAGTTGTGGCGATGTTGCAACACAAAAATGTCCTTGGGCGCAGATTATCTATTCAGGATTTGATAGATGCGCGTTACTACGATGCAATTGGCAATATTGCCAGATGTCCGGTATCTTTAGTATTTCGGCTCAGAGCAATTAGGATGTTAGCAGAAGCAGGAATTGCTGACAAAACCCTTACCTTTGCCCGCATTCAACCGCATTTGGAACAAACCTTAAGAGACTATCCAGGGGATTTAGATTTAGTGCACAGTTATGAAAAATTACCAGATTTACCGTTTCTGATTCACCAGTTATATGAAACGGATTTTGGACGTTGCTATTTAGCCGCTAAAACGATACTGGAAAATTACTCAGAGGAGGCACCAGCCGCCCTGTTTGCGGCCTTTGCTGAAGAAGCAAATAATGACTATGGAGCTCATTTTCATGTGGTAAAATTGTTTGGTTGGTTAAAACATTCTCCAGCCTACGATTTGTTATTGGAAGCTTTGCATAACTCCCAACCTCAGTTTCAGAAATCCCGTGCAGGGGCGGCGATCGCCCTGGGGGAACTGGGAGAACAACGTGCTATTCCAGAATTGAAAGCCTGTCTGGAAACTAAAATCTGGGATTTGAAGTATGCTGCATTAATGGCGCTAGAAAAACTTGGTGATGTCACGGGTTATGAAATCGCTGCGACCGACCCAGATTGGTTGGTTCACGCTAAAGTAGATGCTCATACTTCTGTAACAGCCGAACTATCTTAATTTAGGACGGGAGGCAGAAACCGGTTTTTTTTACGACAATACTGCATCCCTGCCTTTAATACTGGTAAAAAACCCGGTTTCTTTGATATTTATGCGCCCAGGATTGTTAACTCAGCTTAATCAGAATACCTAAAACCCAAAAAATTATGACAACAGATGCTTTGTTTGAACAGCTAAAACACCCGAACCCTCATCTGCGCGATCGGGCAATGTTTGAAATTGCCGATTCCCGTGATGAAAATACAATTTCTCGACTGGTGGGCATTTTAGATGAAGAAGATGTTACCTATCGTCGGGCGGCGGTAAAAGCCTTGGGCGTGATTGGTGAAGATGCTGTGCCATCGGTGGTTGAGGCATTGTTACACAGTGATAATGTGACTGTGCGAGGGAGTGCGGCGAAGGTATTGGCACAAATTGCGATTAATTATCCAGAGTTGCCGTTTCCTGAAGCGGGCTTGCAGGGATTAAAAAAGGCGATCGACGATCCGAATCCTGTGGTTAATATTGCTTCTGTGATGGCTTTGGGGCAGATGGGTTCAAGAGCTTTTGAGATTTTGGTGGAGTCGCTGAATACAACGGATAATGTGGCGGTACAAGTGGCGATCGTGAATGCTCTTGCTTCTGTGGGCGATCGACGTTGTGTAGAAGTTCTCACCACATTTGCGAATGATGAATCGGTGGATTCTTATGTGCGGGAATCAGCGACAAGTTCTTTATCGCGGTTGGATTTGGTGATGAATTATAAGCGTGCAGATAGTTAGATTTATTGACATTTTTAGCACCACTGTTGAGCGCACACAGCACTTGCAACCGACTAAGCTATGATAAAACTTTGGGCTTTGCTGATTCACGGTATGAATTACCTTTTCGCTTGAAGTTACAAAACTCACCCTCAAGCGGACTTATAGCTATTGGGAAATCTTGAATTCATACCTCTATTCACCAACGCCTACTTGTTTTCATTGGTGGCCAAAAACCCAAGCTATATCATTCCGGTGCAACCGGAATTGATATTAGATGCGTCCCAGCGAGATTGCGATCGCTCTCACTAACACGGACGGTTCCACAGGTTTTGTGATATGAGTTTGAAATCCGACCTGAAGTGCCTGCTGTCGATCGATTTCTGCGGCATAGGCAGTCAACGCAATAGCTGGAATCATTCCACCCTGCTGGAGTGGTCGCGATCGAATTTGCTGGAGTAGCATATAGCCATCCATGTCCGCCATTCCAATGTCACTCACCAGCACATCGGGAATCGATTGTTCCAATGCTTGCAATGCTTCCTTGCCAGAAGCAACGGCTGTCACATGAGCCCCGTTTTGTTCTAACAGAAACGCTTCAAACTCACGGGTATCTGGCTCATCGTCTACCAGTAAAATTTGAATGCCCTCTAGCGGTAGCCCTGCATCTGTTTTGGTCCCGATAGGTTCAGATACGATCGATGCTGTCTGTTTCATCGCTGGCAATTGCACAATGAAAGTTGCGCCTTGCCCTTCCCCCTGGCTATTTGCCCACACTTTCCCTCCGTGCATTTGGACAATTTGCCGCGCGATCGCCAGGCCCAATCCTAATCCTCCAAACTTGCGCGTGGTTGAACCATCTTCCTGTCGAAAATACTCAAACATATAAGGCAAGAATTGCGGATTAATACCTTTACCCGTGTCGATGACTTGAATTTGAGCCAGTTGATTGAGTTGCCTCAGTTCAACTGTTACCTGTCCACCATTCGGGGTGAACTTGACCGCATTACTCAGCAAGTTCCAGACGACCTGCTGTAAACGGGCAACATCACCAGAAATCGGCGCAACTGTATTGTCAAGATCGAGCTGTAGTCTAATATGTTTCGCCTCTGCTGCCAAACGCACGGTTTCAATCGCCGCAGAAATGACGAAGGTCAAACTAACGGGAGCCGCTGTTAGCGACAGCTTGCCTTGCATAATGCCGGAGATGTCAAGTAAGTCGTCAATTAGCTGTGTTTGCAGTTTGGCATTCCGTTCGATCGTTTTTAAAGCTTCGGCTTGGCGGGCTTCATTGAGTTTGCCGTTTTGCAATAGCTGCGTCCACCCCAGGATCGGGTTCAGGGGCGATCACAATTCATGGGACAGCACCGCCAAAAATTGATCTTTGATACGGTTGGCTCGTTCTGCTTCTTCTCGCGCTGCTTGTTCGCGTTCTAAAACTTGTCTGCGTTCCGCTTCAGTCTGTCGCTGTTCAAGCAGATCGGCAGCTTGACGCGCCAACAGATCCAGAAAACGGAGTTCTCGCTCAGTCGGTCGATGGTGCTTGCGCCAGTGGGTTGAAACCATACCCATCGGTCTGCCGGAACGGGAGAGCAGTGGCGTGGACTGGGCACAGCGATAGCCAGCGTTGACGTGCATCCGTAAAGCACCACAGGGATCCTCGCACTCTGGCATATCAAAATCAATGAAGGCGCGAGTACCTCTGAGCAAGGCAAGGCCACAGGAGGTGTTTGAACCTGCATTCACTCGATCAAAATGGTCGATTATCGTTTGGTCAAAGCCTTGGGATGCAAGCAACACTAGCTCTTGCGTCGCTTTGTCTAAGATCTGAACGGTGCCGGCATCGGCTCGTGTCATAGTGATTGCACTCGCCATAATTTCGTCGTAAAGCACCTGAATGTTGTCTTCAGCGATCAGTCGTGCGCTCAAGTCGCGCAATAGCCGGGTGTTTTCAAGGTCAGTGGTGATGATGGCTTCAGCTTGCTTGCGTTCGGTGATGTCGGCATTTACGCCAAGGAATCGCAGAGGTGAACCGTCAGTAGTAAATTCAAACTGTCCGTTGACTTCGAGCCAGCGCGTTGTCCCGTCCTTGCGACAAATCCGGTAACTCGTTTGCAACGAAAGCCTCGTTTGCATCGCTTCTTTCAGTTTGGCTGCGAGGGCTTCGGCATCGTCTGGATGCAGGTAGTTCTCGAAAAATTCTTGAGTAGAGACTGAACCCTGAGCGGGCGTGAGTCCGAACATTTCGTACTGTCGCTCGTTTTCCCAGATCGTGATAAGCTGCTACGCAGCTAAACCGGATAAAATAGCATTGCCTTTATTTTTGATTTTTCTATCCCATTTAATAACCATTTCTCCTTCATTTAATAATTTATGTAGCAATTCCGACAATTCTTCTAC
>Ga0247770_1000115_pt1 | contig 71548 bp, 58 predicted proteins | sample UWRJL136409B6_FD_179943 | JGI IMG/M metagenome (GOLD analysis project Ga0247770, IMG submission 179943) | Plant litter microbial communities from Arlington Agricultural Research Station in Wisconsin, United States - UWRJ-L136-409B-6 | ecosystem: Environmental > Terrestrial > Plant litter >...
TTTCGGGACAGTTTTGAGAATTTGCGGCGAGGGCGTGGGCTCAACAAAAAAAAACCCGGCCAAAATTGGTCGGGAGTTAATTAATCAGGGTGCATCTACTCATTAAGCTTTCTGAGAATTCCAGCGCCATCCGGACAACCTCAAACTTTTTCAGCATCAGCCTCGATACCGCAAAAAAAAACCCGGCCAAAATTGGTCGGGAGTTAATTAATCAGGGTGCATCTACCAACTAAGCTTCCGGTTCGATGTGTACCTTTTCGGGACAGTTTTGAGAATTTGCGGCGAGGGCGTGGGCTCAACAAAAAAAAACCCGGCCAAAATTGGTCGGGAGTTAATTAATCAGGGTGCATCTACCAACTAAGCTTCCTGCGAATTCCAGCGCCATCCGGACAGTCGCATCAAATTTTTCAACCGGGCGATCGCTTGAGGATAGGCAAAATCTGAATTACAGACTTGGGGGGCGATCGCATTTCGGATGAATTGACCCGCGCGGAGTCCGATGCAGGATTGAGTGGGGCGAAATCGGAGCGTATAGGGACTAACAAATAAAGGGGGTATTTAAGTCGGATTTGGTATCACCATTCACCGCTCAAAACTATTTTCGGTGAACCAAAGTTGCACTAGCTTGGTCTGTCGGAACTAGCAAGACTTCGCTAATATTGACGTGGGGCGATCGCGTCGCGCAAAAATATACGACATCGGCTACATCGTCAGCAGTCAGAGGTGTCAATCCTTGATAGACATTTTTTGCTTTTTCTGCATCGCCGTGAAACCGGACATTACTAAATTCTGTTTCCACCAAACCAGGCTCTATTTCCGTCACCCGCACTGGTGTTCCCAAAAGGTCTTGTTTTAACCCTTCAGAAATAGCTCTCACTGCTGCTTTGGAAGCGCAATAAACATTACCTTTCGGATAAGTTTGGCGACCTGCTATTGAGCCGATATTTACTACGTGGCCTCCGCCTCGGCTTACCATTCCCGGCACGATTGAGCGAGTCATGTAAAGCAAGCCTTTAACATTGGTATCAATCATTTCTTCCCAATCTTGAAAGTTGCCTTCGTGCAGTTTGTCTAAACCACGGCTCAATCCCGCATTGTTGATCAGAATATCGATGCTTTTCCAGGCATCGGGAAGCGCAGCGATCGCCGATTCGACTTGCGGACGATCGCGCACGTCCAATTCTAGCAAGTAAATCTCGTTCGCCGAGGCGATCAATTTTGTTTCTACAAGTTCCTTGGCCAGTCGATCGAGTTTTTCAAAGCGGCGGGCAGCTAAAATTAGTTTGGCTCCACCTTTGGCGAATATCTTGGCACAGGCTGCTCCGATACCGCTACTCGCACCTGTAATTAAAACAATTTGATTTTGGATAGAAATCATTTTTAATAATAAGGAAGATTTATTAACCGCAGAGGGCGCAGAGGGCGCAGAGAGAGGAAGGAAGAGGGAAAAACTGAGTTTTTAGTTAATCTAAAATCAAGTCGGGTCAATTAACCATAATTCTTGTAGGGGCAGGTTTACCGGGTTCTCTCAGTTGTATTAGAGATTTTACTTAACCCGCCACTACAGAAATTACTCAAATAACCCATAACAGCTATTTTATTACTTGACAACCCGCAATCGCACACTAACCATGGCAATTCCGCCTTGTCGCATCAAAACTGCTGAAACCCACCGATTTTCAGGGGTAGCCGGAGCTTTACCTACTTTAAAAATTCCTCCGGAATTTAGCAACTCCAGCTCGACTTCTGAGGGATTAAAAAATGTTTTTTCGGTAATGGGTTCCTCCAAAACAGTCCCTATTAAAATATCATCGCCGATCGGCTCTCGCACAATGGCATCAAAATGGTACTCTTCGCCCACCTTAACTTGCTCCGGCAAATTCACTTCAATTGTGGGAGGATTTTCCCCAGAACTAAGCTGAGTTTGTTCGGCTAAAATCTCTTGCTTAACTATTTTTTCACCTTCAAAGCGCTGCTGAGAACGGATGGTAGCTTTGAGAGATGATTCTCTGCCATCCTTTTTTTGAGTGCCGGCAATTGTAGTTACGGTTTCTGCGACAATCGCGCTACCTTCGGTTGTCCAAGATTGGATCTCGGTGCGGTAATTCAAACTCGGATATCGATCCCAGAGTTGGGTGAGGGCTTTTTCCATGCTTTGGCTGTTTAAGCCGTCAGAATGAGTGAAATTCTGGCTGTAAAATGCCATGACTGCTTTGACATCGCGCCGATTGGCTGCTGCGTCAATTTCTGTTAGCAGTTTTGTGAGTGGGGCCGGGGCATTTTCTTTTGTTTGGGCGATCGTTTGGGGAGTCGCCACGATCGCACCGATCGCTCTTACCGCACTCGGATGCAGCACGCCAGCACTTACCACTGTTAAACATAACAACATTTGAGCGATCGACTGCCCGGAGTTAAAGCCAAAAACGATCGCCCGATCGGCTTTTTCGTCCCGACGGCTGGAAAAATACTGAGATGCACTTGGCATTAAATTCAAAAAATTACGCATTAGATGATAATTTGGTTATTTGTCAGGAGTCGTGGCGCGGGCAACTGTTCGCCTGCAACGAAAACTGACAGCGGAAGGAGGGAGACGGCACAATCTAATTTTAGATGGCTGATTGAAAATTGGCTGAAACTGTCGGAACAATAAGCATAATAATCTAAAACCTCAAATATAAAATTGATCGACCTGTGGAACTTGTACTTGTAAAAGAAACAAACACCTTGACAAAAGCCCCCCTCCGGTTGTTGGTTGCAGCTAGTGGCACTGGTGGACATTTATTTCCTGCGATCGCCACCGCTGGTCAGTTGAACGACTGTCAGATCGAATGGCTAGGAGTTCCAGACCGCATGGAAACGCAATTAGTTCCAGCCCTTTACCCCCTCCACACGATCACCGTCGAAGGCTTTCAGCAGCGATTTGGACTCGGTACACTGCGAATTTTGGGCGGACTCGCCGGCTCGATCCTTCAGGTGCGGAAGTTGCTCAAAGCGGGAAATTTTCAGGGGGTGTTTACTACCGGCGGTTACATCGCAGCACCGGCAATTCTGGCGGCCCGGTCTTTGGGTTTGCCGGTGATTCTCCACGAATCTAATGCAATTCCCGGGAAGGTGACGCGCTGGTTTAGTCCTTTGTGCACTGCTGTGGCGATCGGATTTGAAGCAGCAGCCCAGCATTTACCCCGCGCGAAAACTGTGGTTGCTGGTACGCCGGTGCGATCGCAATTCCTGACTCGCCAACCTCTAAATTTGCCAATTCCTGACAGCGTACCTGTAATTTTAGTCATGGGCGGCTCTCAAGGGGCTGTCTCCGTCAATCAGTTAGTGCGACAGTGCGCTCCGGCTTGGTTTGATGCTGGTGCTTGGGTAGTTCACCTCACCGGAAATCATGACCCGGATGCTGAAAGTTTGAAACATGAGCAATATTTGTCTATGCCATTTTACGACAATGTGGCGAGTTTGTTGCAGCGAGCAAATTTAGCAATTAGTCGATCGGGCGCCAGTGCACTGACAGAATTAGCAGTGACGGGAGTACCTTCTATTTTAATTCCTTATCCTCACGCCGCTGACGACCACCAAAGATTTAATGCGGATGTATTTGCCGCATCTGGCGCCGGCGTGGTTTTCCGTCAAAGCGAACTAACAGCAGAGGTATTGCAAAGCAAAGTGTTGTATTTGTTAAGAGATTCGGAATATTTGGCAAAAATGTCTCAAGCTGCTTCTGAATTAGCCGTGAGAGACAGTACAGAACGTTTGGCAAATTTGGTCAGGGAATTGGTCGTGAGGTGATGGTTTTTTGGAGTTTTAACCGCAGAGGTCGGCAGATTAACGCGGATGGACGCAGATGAAGACTGATGTTTTACACGATGTGGGAGTGGATGAATTTAATTACTGATTCTAATCCTTCTTTAGTCTTCAAGTTAGTAAAAACAAAAGGTTTCTCCCCTCGCATTTTTTTAGCGTCCCGTTCCATCACGCCTAAATCTGCTCCCACGAAAGAGGCGAGGTCTATTTTATTAATCACTAACAAATCTGATTTCGTAATTCCAGGCCCGCCTTTGCGCGGAATTTTGTCGCCCGCAGCGACATCGATTACGTAAATTGTTAAATCTACTAACTCCGGGCTAAAAGTTGCAGCCAAATTGTCGCCGCCGCTTTCTACAAACACTAAATCTAAATCAGGGAATTTGTGTTCTAGCTCTTCTATTGCTACTAAGTTGATCGAAGCATCTTCGCGGATGGCTGTGTGGGGACAGCCTCCCGTTTCTACGCCCAAAATTCGATCGCTCTCCAAAGCTTGACTCCGAACCAAAAACTGTGCATCTTCCTGAGTATAGATATCATTAGTAATAACAGCAATCTGGTACTGCTGCCGCAGCGACTTGCACAAAGCATCAAGTAAAGCAGTTTTCCCCGAACCAACCGGGCCCGCAATTCCTACACGAAAAGCACTCATAGCGATTTTAGATTTTAGATTTTAGATTTTAGATTTTAGATTTTAGATTTTTTTAGATTTTAGTAAGTGCGCCATCAGCACTTTAGGCGACTTTAGGGTGCTTGTGCCGCACCTTCCGTTGCCGGATTTCCCACTTGAATTTTTAACTCCGAAATAACCGACTGTACTGAGTTTCGTGGGCCATGCTAGCCAGTCCTAATCCCCAACTGCAACTACCAAGGCCATCATCTTCTAATTGTAAAACTTCTCGCGCCGTGCAGCTAATTTGCGATCGCAAATCTAACAGCAACTGCTGACCGGCTGTTTGACCGAGGGGAATCAGTTTAACGCCCGCACTCGCCAAATTTGCAGCCCAACTGTACAAATATCCTAACACGGCCGCTTCCTCTTCAATCTGCCAGCTTGCGGCGGCAATGCCAAAGCCGATCGCAAAATTGCACGGATTGCCGCCACCTTCCACCAAATCTTTTACTATTGTTGTTAACACAGAAGAAAGTGGCGATCGTAAATCCACCAGCAACCTGACCAAAGTTCGCCCCATTTGCCAACTTTGCAAGCGCAATTCTTCTGTTTCCTTAGCAGCAGTCGCCCAAGCATTCCAGTAACTCAAAGCGCTCAAATCCCCCCTCTGGGCCGCCCTCAAAGCCCGTACCACCACAGCGGCTTCTACTCGAACAGCCCCGAATTGCAGGGAATTTTCTAACCAATTCCTTAAAGTAATCTCGCTGTCGATCGCACCGGTTTCTACCAGACTTTCGATTCCCTCAGAATAACTATAAGCTCCCACAGGTGCAAAAGCTAACTGCAACAAACATAAAAGTTGATTGTTCACTGTTGATCTCAAATCTGTTACCCTCGGAATTATTCATATATCTCTTCTCTTAATCTGCGTGAATCAGCGTCAATCGATTGTCATCTGCGGTTAACCAATTCTCTTTTTTTAACCGCAGATACAGGCAGATAAACACAGATTAACGCAGATGAATTATCTCAAGTCCGGTTGCACCCTCCGTGATTGTTGACTGTTGAGTGTTGGCTGGATTTTACGCCAATTTAAAATCTAATGGCTATGCCCGTAAGCGCCCTTTTCTGGCTGAAACGGCACAATTTCCTCTGTTACTTCCAAACCCATTTTTTCCAGCATTCCCTGCAACACAGAGTCGGGAGAAAGCCTTAAATAATTATCGCCAACTTCTAAAGCTACGTGACGGTTTCCTAAATGATAAGCCGCCCGCATCAGTAGCAGCGCCGTTGAGGCCCGCGCTGTCAGCACCGATTCGGGTTTTGCACTTACCAGTACCAAACAGCTACCGTCTTCCGACTGCAATAAATCCCGATCGCGCAGTACCGTACCTCTTGGCAAACTCAGGTGCAGCCTTTCCCCCGTTTCTGTCTCGAATCGGTGGCGACTGCGAGTGCGATCGTCGGCTGTCATCGGTAAAGTAAAGCTGACAATAGCATCGGGATTTGGCCGCAAATGTTTTGTGAAAGTTAGCATTTTTATATTCTATTCCTCTGACTAATTCACTTCACATCTAGTTTTTGAGGAATATCTTTTTGATCTCTAATTGGAATTTACAGGTTTTTTGACCGGAAGGATAAGCGATCGAACCTTTGAAAAAGCTGATGCTGTCTGTCTATGTAATGTCTTTCCACAACCCTCATATTTTCTTTGGGTAGAAAACTTTTTTGGATTGAGATCCGGTAATGTACGCTAAAATCCAGCGATTATCTTATCTACAGCGGTTCTCAAGCGTGGTGAGGTATGCCCTATGCCCACGGAGGCCTATGCCCTATGCACGTCGGAACATGTTACTGAGAAAGGCTATAGTGTCACACCTAGTCGGAAAATAGTCATCTCTCTAAACCGCTCCCGTTCTTGTCTGCTTACCAAATTTGGGTCATTTTGTCAAGCACTTTTTTAAAGACGATCGCCCTTTTTTCAAAAAATTTTGCATACCCTCTAGTAACTCGAACAATAGCACGGGAGAGGCAGAAAGACTCAAACCCTCAAGCTTATTGATTGCCCGCTTGTTGCAGCCGCAGCAGTTCGGCTTGAATGAGCTGTTTGACTGCCGGATTCGCTTGCTGGAGCAAAGTGAGCTGGTTGAAGCGACTAACTGTCAAGCCATTTGTTTCGATAATTTTTTTAGCTTGTTGGCAGTAATTTACCACAATACCGCGAACATTTCCAGACAGCCTGTTGATTTGGCTAGTTTCGTTGCACACTACTCTGGGCACTGAGCCTCCTGCTAAGCCTTTAATTTCTTGAGAGGCTCCCAGCCGTTTGGGTTCTATTGCTAAGACGGAGCGAGCGTAGCTAGTAATTTCCTCGTTGCTAATCTCTTGAGCTTGGGCGGAGGCTCCGAAAACAAGGCTTGGAGATTGTCCGTACAAACCGGGCGCCCCTCCCCCGGCCAAAGCTGCTGCGGAAATGATGCCTGCAAACAGCGATTGTCGCAGCATCCGGTTTAGGCGAAATTTAGAGTTGTTGGTTGAGGTGTTCATGGTCGTCGGTGATTGCTTGCGTGTAGATAAAAATGACACAGCGCTGGGAGGCTCAATCTTTTTGAATAATGTGGTGGCTAAAAAGTTCCTGCCCTTGGTGACAATCTTTAATTCAAGCAGGATGGTTTGGGAGTTGCTATGGCGATCGACTTTTTAGCAAATTCCATAATTTTATCCATTGTAACATTTTTGGGGGGTTGACAAAACACAAAATTTAGAAGGTAATTAAAGTTACAGAGCGTTCCCGAATTGCCTCTACCCATAATTCTTAAAGCGAAAAATTAAATAATTCTAAAAGTACTTGACAAAATACTCGCATTAAAAGTCAAATTAAGGTACGCGCGAGCGAAGCTATCGCGAAGGGAATCGCCTGCAAGCCAAGGTCAGAAGATTTTAGATTAAAGAATTAAAGAATTGAAGAATTGGGGATGACTTATTCTGTATGGGTTTGGAGTACGGGCCTACAGTTGCATTCTTTTTTTTAAACTGGTGTCAAAATTAGCAGCAATCGCACTCATCAATTCTCTTGATAATTTAATATTAAGCCCAGGCGGATTTGTCGAGGCAGAAAATCCCCCGCTGGCGCGGGCTGCTGCCGGAGCCCACGCCGAAACCAAAAATCAGGTTTTACTACCGGAAGATAGAGACAGCAGTAGGGAACTAGACATTAAAATCTTGGTATCAAAATGTGCGCTATCTGTTTTCGGCAGTCAACGCGCAGGCCTCCGATTCGAGTTCTCCCTTCCTCAAGTTTGGGGCTGCGAAAAATTGTCTGGGACTTACCCAGAAACCAGGTTTTTCTACTAAAGAAGATCGTTTTAGCCACTAGCAAGAGTACACAAACCCCGAAACCGGGAATTTTTTTGTCGAGAGTGTTCTTGTCATCTCGATCACAGATAGCGATTTTGTGCAAGCATTCTGCCAGCAAGTTAACCAATTATTAATTACCGATTGGCCATGAAAAGTCTAAAAGAAATTTGGCGAGTTATCCTCGCAGTAGCTATCTGTATTGTAGGCGTGCTGCACTTTACAGTGCCGGCACCTTTTATCAGAATTGTGCCGCCCCAGCTTCCTTACCCGGAAGCATTGGTTTATATCAGCGGTTTTTTCGAGATTTTGGGTGGCATTGGGCTGTTAGTTCCTCCTGTCAGCAGGGCGGCGGCGTGGGGATTAATTGCCTTGTTTATTGCCGTGTTTCCAGCTAATATCAATCAAGCCGTCAACAACATTCCGATAGAAGGGATTCCCCACAATCAATTACTGTATTGGTTGAGGCTGCCTTTTCAAGCTGTCTTCATTGCTTGGGCCTGGGTTTATACCCAACCAGACGAAGGTAAACCCCGGGCTTCTATAGTTCCAGATAGAACAGAAAACGCCCCATGAAGCAGTTCGACTACCATGCGGATTTTAAGAACATCGACTTTCGACAGCACCCAGAACTTTATCGGGTAGGGAAAGGAGAACAGGGAGTGCTGTTGGTGGAACCCTACAAAGGAGAAATTCTGCCTTTCTGGAGATTTAAGACTCCTGAAATTGCCAGGGAGTCCAGCAGCAAAATTTACTCCTTGTTTTTAGAGTATCTCGATCGCGAAGATTTTGTTGGAGCCGACATGGCCCGCAAGTTCTTGCAGATGGGGTACACTCGATCACGTCGCTACGCCAACCACAAAAGCGGCCGAAAATACCAGCAAAACCCTCAAAAGCTGAAGTCTGTTGCAGAGCAAAGCGCAGCTCGAAAAGATATTTTGCCGCTACAAGCAGATCCGGTGAAAGCAGAATCCGCCGCCATTTTTCAAGAGAAATGGATGCTGGCCAAAATCAACGAGAAATATCTCCAGCTTTTAGCCAGACACCGGCAGATGTACGAATCTTATTTAGTCAAGTCTGAGGATTGACATACAGTTACAAAAACTCAGGACTCACAATTTAGCCCCCAGCCAGCAGTGCAGTTGTGCTTCACTATCTGGGGGCTACATCGATCGAGGGTTGTCCTATAACTTACTCATCTTCTTCTTCAGTCTGCCACTGCCGCCAAACTTCAAAGGCATTAAAGCCCCTGTATTGCAGGTAATTCAAGACTTTGCCCTTGGTTTTCGGATCTGCTTTACCCCAAGTATCGATCTTGTATTTCCGCATAATTTTGGCTTTTAATTCCGCCAGTTTTTCTGCTTCGGAGTCCTGATTTTCGGCAATTTCTTCTTCCCAGACTTGCTCGAACAAATCGCTGGTAATTCCTTTTTGCAGGCACTTGCGCTTGATGGCTGACTTCCCGTATTTGCCTGCTGCAGAGGCGATCGAGTTTGCCACCAAGCGAGTGTCGGACTGATAGCCCCGGTCTTGAATTTGCGCGATCGCCTCCAATATTTCCTCATTGCCAAAACCTTTCTCTTGCCCCTTTTTGCGAAGTTCAGAGGCACTGTAGTCTTTGCGGGACAAGAGAAAATAGAAATAGTCAAGACAGCTCATCAGTTAAATCGAAGGGTGGCGCGCAAATACTCGTGTAGCGAATGCGAAATCCAGTCGCCTTGCCCGAGGCTGACTGCATCGCGATCGCCTCTATTCTTCTGTATCCTCCTCTTCATCCTCCACATCCGCATCCGGTCTGTCCACATCGATCTGAATCAAGCGAATGTGCTTGTATCCGAGCTTAATTTCAAACTCGTCTCCCGGCTTTAATCCCATTTCTTGGGTATAATTTGCCCCGATCACGATCGAGCCATTCTTGTGAACGCTAGCTCGATAACTCGCTTCTCGCCCGCGTCCGTCTGCTTTCGACTTCTCTAGCTCAATGCCCTTAGCAGCTAACACTGCATCGTAAAACTCAGCCAGATTAATCCGCGTTTCTCCACTTTTGCTGACCGTGAAGTAGCCGCAAAGCTTTGCAAGTTCTCTGCGTGGCAAATCGCTGCCTTTGATTTTTTGAAGCAGACCTTTTCCTGTTAAGGGTGCTGTAGCTGTTTCTGCCATTGACCGTACCTCGCTTATTGGACTTTACTTATATCAATTACAACACATTAGATTAACTTTGTTTCACTGTCAATACTAAGAATTCTGAATATTAAGATTCTGGATAAATTTCTGTGGCCTCAAGACCGGGGGTGCAAGTAAGGATGCTCGAAGGGCGATCAATTTGCTGCTAGCGGCCCAAATGCTTGCGTAAGCCTCTCTTGCGATCGCGCGGGGAATTATTGTCGCAAATTAAATGCTTTACTTTTTTACAGTAAAGTCTGTTCCCTGCATTCACCAATCCCGGATCGTGTCTGCGGTCAAGGTAAAAATAAGACAGCCATGAATCGAAATACCTAGAGCGCGGTTGTTGCAAATCTGCCGAAAGCAGTTACCGGCGCAGGGTTAACTTTTACCTCAACAAGGGGAGGCAGCACTTGTTCTCGATGCCGCTGCCAGCTACTTGCAAAACCAGTTTACAAAAAGAATCCAACTGTAGACAAGCTCCAAACCCTTATGGAATAAGTCATTCCCAATTCTTCAATCTCAAATCTCAAATCTCAAATCTAAAAGGGTATAAACCCTGTTTTTCGGGCCCGAAATCCCCTCAAAACCCCAAATACCAACGAGCAATCTTCTATTAAGGTGTTGGGCATATAACTTGCACAGAACGCAGTCTGGGGAAGGCAATCCGGTAAAAATTGAAGGAAATTTCACCTGTTCGTTGAAGGGGTTTAAGCTAAAACCCGACTCAATGGGCGCGGCTGCAGAAACATCGCGCAGCCACCAGGAGGGGAATAGTTTTGATCGGGGGAGATTGCTTCGCGACTCTTAACACTTCGCCGCGAATCAGTAGATTTCTAGGGGGAACTCGGGAAAATCTTCCTCCTCCGGCCCCAAGGCAGAGAATTTGAGGTTCTTTCCACAGGGGAATTGAAAAAGACCGAGTTAAATGCACAAAAGCTTAAATGTTTGATTCACTACAAATTATCAGCCGTTCCCGGCATGGAGTTTCGGTGCAAATGTACTGGTTTCCACTTGCAGGTCTGCAAACTGCCAGACTCTCAAAATTATGCGCAAGCTGTAGGGGCAGGTCAAACTCACCACCGCTTCCACAATTACTTATTGTGAAATATAGTAACCGCGCTGACGGTGAGGACGTTGTTAATTGTTGCAACTCTTGCTTTTATTGTCTTGTGCCGAATGACGAATGCTCTGGCTGCCAAATCAGCCGGCCCAAAAACGGATACAAGCCACCGACTCCTGTCGTGGAGAACTCAAAATTTTAGACTCTTGTTCAAGGTCCCAGATTCATCTGTGGAGTAATACCAAATCCGGGAAAAGCTACCCGTTTTATCATTCGGCGGTTGAAACCGCTACTACACAAACTTTCGTCCGCCTCCCCTGACAAGCCAGATCAAGGGGGTATTTAAGCCGGATTTGGTATAAATCTAAAATCTCAAATCCTTCGACGGCTAGCGCTCACGCCCCCGTCTAAAATCTAAAATCGACTGACGAATTCTATATCAAGCAGTCCCGGACTTACTCTCTCGACGAGAAACCGGGTTTCTTCCTAGATGTTCCGGTTGCCTAGCTTCTGATTTTGGGTAGAAACCGGGTTGATGAGCCGTGGCGTCCGAGATTTGATCGAGCAGGATACTTTTGATAACTTTTCCAGCAGCCGGGAGCCAATTCCCAGCAACAACCTCGGCCAGTTTAGACTGATGGCAAGCGGGCCAAAACTCAGCACTGCCGGAGGGAGGTTGTTGCTTTTACTGGGGTTGGTGGAGGTAATTTTGCGACAGGGGAGTCCGTACCGCCGGCAGTAACTCTTCTGGTTTCGTGTCTCGGTGGTGCGAGTACCGCCACCCAAAAAAGCCAGCACTCAAAGCAAGGGGCAACAAGCAAAGCATCAGGGTCACAGATTTTTTCAATCCCGATTTTTTTAACGGTTTCTGAGCCGGTGCCGCGGCGGAAATTGTTTGGATAACCGAAGACTCAGGATTAGCAACACAGGACGGCTTCGCCATCGGTGAGTTCGGTGAATTAGCAGCCTCGGCTCGATCGTTCTGGTGAACCCAATCCCTGCGATCTTTTAATTGGTCAGGAAAATATTCCCAGGCTTCGCCGCCAGAACTGTCTGACTCATGCGATCGATTGGCTGGCATTGGCGGGTATTGGGCGATCGCCGAAACCGAAGACGGCGCCTTCCATTCTGTACCCGCGACCGCCGGCTGCGTTCCCGACGCGATTATTTGCACCAGAGACCCGGATGCGGCGCTGTGGCCTGGCGCGCCGGTCAGATAGCCGTCAAAGTCTGGGTGCTGGTAGAGAATGGGCAAAGCCCAGTATAACTGGTGAGAACCGTAGGCAGAAATTAGTCCGGCTCTGGCCCGGCTCAGGCTCAGATCGACTGGATAGCCTTGATTGAGGTTGCGGTAAAACAGCCGCGTCAGAGTTAGGGCTACATCGTCGGGGATGCTTTCTGCCATTGCTAGCACTGCCGGAATGCCCCGCTTTACTAGAGCTTCGGTTAAGTTGCGTTCCGGACTGTCGTCCGGGAGGTCTGAGGGGTCGCCATAGGCGCCGCGGCAGGAGTTGAACACGGCCATCTGAATACCGTTGTTAACGAGCAATCCAGCTAAGTCGTCGCCACTCAAGGTTTCGGTTAAGCCGGTGCGGCTGCTGACTAGGTAGAGTTCGCCACCTCTGGAACCTAAGTTGCTGTGGCCTGCGTAGTGCAGGACTTGGTAGTGTCCTTGTTCTAGGGCTTGGGTAAGTTGTTCTCGATCGGGCTGTTCGAGAATAGTCAGTTGAATTTCCGGGGAGTGGGCGCTGTTTTTGAGAGGGTTAGCGGTGCGGTTCTGGAGTTCTTGTTGCAGGTGGAGCACTTCTCGTTTGAGCTGCAAGCTGTCTCGATCGCTCGGAGAGGCGATCGCCATTAAAATTTTTAGTGGCCCGCTGCTAGGCAGTATCCGGGTTTGTTTGAACAAACTTGTACCTGGTTGGTAGCGGGAAAACACGACATCGGTGCCGGTTGCTAAAGGGCGATCGCCGGCGTGCAGAACTTCCCACGGCAGCCGCGGCAAGTGCCGGCCTTTGAGGCCGAGCCGCAGTTGCAGCACTTCTCGGCGGTGCTGGGCGATGCCTTGAGCGCAAGTCCAGCTATCGCGCAAGTTTCCTTGAAACAGCCCGCTGTAGAATTGTTGCCCGAGGGCTACTAAATTCGGCGCTGAGTTGTTTCCCGAGCGCGACATTCCGCGACCAGGAAAACTGCTTCCCTGTAATGCTTTTCCTTGGAGCAAGCCCACCAACGGGTCGTTCATCAGTTGAGCAGAGAGTGCAAGCCATTCGTCGATCGGCCAGCGGACTTGTTCTTCTGCTAAGGGTACACCGGGTGCCACCCTTTCTGTCCGCACTAGATATTCGTCGTCCCCAACTGGGGTGACTGAGAGTTGAAATTCCTGGCTCACGGATTTAGCGCCCTCCCGCCTTAATTCTGAATTTGCCTGCGTTTTTGCGGCTAGCAATAACGATCGGCAAAATTATTTTTACTCTTTCAATCAAAGTTTCTGAATGCGCTTCCCCCGATCGGGCGAGCGCTGGGGTCAAATATATTTGTTCAAACACCTTGAGGGTATAAAAGTTGTACTTTAATAACAGTTTATTAGTTTTTATTGCTCTGTGGCTCAGTGAAAGCCGAATTTTCTCGAATCTTGCTATCTTTAACATTTTGCACCTCTACCGCAGACCCCTTTAGATTTGTCGCGAACTTGAGTTTCTCATTGCTGAGTAAAGTTAAATTGGAGGCACTTTACCAGGCGGATATCGAGTTCTTATTAAAATTACTTCAGCTCTCGCCAACCTGTTTCAGGGCAATATCGGAGGCAAAGTTGAGTATTTTTTTTTGGGTGGCGATCTGTCGATGGGTCCTTACCGCTTATCCTCTACCACCAACCCCTCATCTGAAATCTTGATTTTGTGTCAATTAATTAATTGGTCAGCCCTGGCTCCTCATCCGTAAGCCCTCCGCCCTCATCCGTAAGACCTCAGTGGCGATCGGTAATCGATAGTTGACCATCGATAATTGCTAATCGACTCTTGCTAATTTACCACTTTCATGTTATTGGATTTTTAAATTTAACTGTCTTAATCTAGTTAAAGTTCAGCAGGAAAAATAAAGTTAAGGAGCCAAGAATTCTCAACTATACAACGGCCTGGAAATTATTCCCGTCCTCTCCAGGAACAATCATTTTTATCATCTAGAGGACTAACCCTCATCAAGCTGGTTTCTCCCAGAAATATTGGATTTGGGCAGCGAAGCCTCTACAAAGCAACCGGGTTTCTCAACCCCGCCGTGCGTCATTCCCGCTCAAAATGCCGATCGAGCTTACAACTTTAACCAAAAATAACTCCTGCGTTTATTCCTGTTCGTTTCTGAATCTTACAATCTCTATTGAGATAAATACATTTTTCCAGAGCTATTTTTTTTTGAAACAAATTTTTTCATTTTGCTCGGCTCGGTCAAATCGAGAGAAAATTATGCGACTGAAAATTAAAACAAATATTTGCCCGGGCGAACAATCTAAATTTCTAATTAGTCATCGGGAACTAAAAAGAGGAGGGTGCAGTCGTTTAGGAAAGAAGCTCAAATCCTACGTCAGGGAAGGGTTTGTCCGAGCTGGGAGTGTTACTCTACTTCAATGCACCCAGGCTCGCTCGCAAGAAAAGCAAGGGTAAAATTTTGGGGATCAAGGTTTTGGGTAGTTATCTGGGAGTTGTAAGTTGCGAGTTTAAATTCAGCTAATTCACTGTAGAAATTACGTAGAAAATCTACAATCGAGGGTTCTTCGGCGCAGCTTACTGTAGAAATTACGGAGAACATCTCAAATGTTCGGCGCTTCGGCGCAGCACTTACGGTGTAGGTGGCGGCTCAATAAATTTGGGTGCGCCATTGCAGAATATAAAACTCGCAACTGAAAGAAAAAACCCCTTGCAGTTTAAGTCGCATCTATAAGATAAAAATGAGGAGATCAGCCCCTCTAGCAGGCGCAAGCATGAAGTGAGAAATTTTTTCTTCTGCTGTCTCCTGTTTGCTGATAAATTGAATCTAAGAAGCTTACCAGTGTGGGAAATATCAACAATGGCTGAAGAAATCTTGTTAAAAACGGTACCGGAAACACCTTCTAATGGCGCTGAGGATAACAGCAAAATTGCTGAATTTAACGCCGTACCCATTGAAAAAAGTGCGGGCGGTGATGACGATGATGATGATGATGATGACAGCGATCGCCGCCGGACGATCGAAGGTAGCGATAACGATGACTTAATTGTCGCCACCGGCGATCGGGATAAGATATTCGGCAAAAGAGGCAAGGACGAAATCAAAGGAAACCGTGGCAAAAAAAATAAAATCTACGGCGGTAAAGATGACGATGATTGCGAGGGTGGCGATGACGACGATGAAGTAAGGGGCGATCGGGGCAACGACAAAGTTAAGGGCGGCAAAGGCAACGACAAGGTTAATGGCGGTAAAGATAAGGACAGCCTTTTTGGCGGTACCGGCAACGACACCTGCGAAGGCGATGACGGCGATGACTCGGTGTACGGCAACGAAGGAGATGATGACGCTGACGGCGGCGAAGGCAACGATGCCGTCTACGGTGGCAAAGGCAACGACGATTGCGAGGGCGGCGAAGGCAACGATGCCGTCAGGGGCGACACAGGCAACGACGATTGCGAGGGTGGCGACGGCAACGATACCGTAAACGGCGGCAAAGATAACGATACCGTGAGCGGCGATGCTGGCAGTGACGATTGCAGTGGCGACGACGGCGACGATAGCGTTAGCGGTGGCACCGGCAACGATACCGTGAGCGGCGATGCTGGCAGCGACGATTGCAGTGGCGACGACGGCAACGACAACGTTAGCGGTGGCACCGGCAACGATACCGTGAGCGGCGATGCTGGCAGCGACGATTGCAGTGGCGACGACGGCGACGATAGCGTTAGCGGCGGCACCGGCGACGATAGCGTTAGCGGCGATGCTGGCAGCGACGATTGCAGTGGCGACGACGGCGACGATAGCGTTAGCGGCGGTACCGGCGACGATAGCGTTAGCGGCGATGCTGGCAGCGACAACTGTGCAGGCGACGACGGCGACGATAGCGTTAGCGGCGGCACCGGCGACGATAGCGTTAGCGGCGGTGCTGGCAGCGACAACTGTGCAGGCGACGACGGCGACGACAGCGTTAGCGGTGGTGCTGGCGATGACTCCTTGATGGGCGGCGACGGCAACGACGCTTGCATGGGTGACGAAGGCGACGATACCGTGATGGGCGGCGCTGGGGACGATTCCCTGATGGCTGGTACTGGCAACGATACCGTCGTGACTGGGGACGGCAATGACAACGCAGACGGCGGCGGCGGCGACGACAGCGTTAGCGGCGGCGGCGACGGCGACGATACGCTGGTGGGCGGCGACGGCAACGATACCCTCGTTGGCGGTACTGGCAACACTACCTGTGTCGGGGGTATTGGAGATGACGTTTTTGTCCTGAGTAACCCTACCGGCGACGCGAGTGCAGTCATCACTGACTATGAAGACGGCAAGGACAAGTTTCTGCTGGCTGATGGCTTGAACTTTAGCAGCTTGTCGTTTGTACAAGTCAGTAGCAATACCGAAATTCGGGTCAATAACTTGACGCTGGCGGTATTGTTGAATGTCAGCGCAATAGTTCTCGATGCTAGCGACTTTTTGGGAGTTACCCCTTCTACTCAAACTCAAACTCCAACTCCAACTCCAACTCCGATTTTTAACCCTCCGCGACTGGAAGCTAATAAAAGCCTGACTGCTGGTTCCAACGGCGGCGAGCAAACTATTACTCCTGAGTTGTTGAGTTTTGTCGATAGCCAGCAAGGCCCTAGCGGAGTAACCTATACGCTAAGCGAGCTGCCCGCTGCTACAACCGGGCAACTATTCTTTAAGGGAGTCGCGGTAACACAAAGCGGTTTTACCTTCACTCAAGCAGACGTTAACGCAGGCTCGTTAACTTTCAAAGCGAGAGTCGGTTTTTTCGGTGCGGCTACTTTTGGTTTTAATGTTAGCAACGGCAGAAACGTTCTCACCAACCAGCGTTTTAGCTTGACAGTCGAGCGAAATGTCTTTAATTTTGCTGGCAATACACAGCCTCAAACTATTGTCGGTTCTGCGACGCTGGATAACGACATCGAAGGCGGCGATGGTAACGATACCATTACAGGCGGTAAGGCCAACGACAAAATCATCGGCGGCAAAGGTAAGGACCAAATTAAAGCCGACGATGACGATGACGATATCGACGGCGGTGATGACGATGACAAGATCGAAGCTGGCGGCGGCAAAGACAAATTACAAGGAGGCAAAGGCAACGACCAAATTAATGGCGGCGATGGCGATGACAGTATCGACGGCGGTGATGACGATGACTCGATCGAAGCTGGCATCGGCGATGACACAGTAACAGGCGGTTCAGGGAATGACACATTAACTGGAAATGAGGGCAATGACGCGATCGAAGGTGGCGAAGGAACCAATGTTCTAACTGGGGGTCCTGGAAACAATCGCTTTGTTTACCGCACTTCCCGCCAACAGATTCAAACAGTTGCAGACGCTGACTTAATTACTGACTTTAAGGCCGCCGATGTTTTAGAGCTTTCTACGGCAGCTTTTGGTAATCTCACCGTTTCTAGCTTGACCCGACTGGATATTACTGCTACTACTGCTGTTGGGTCGATCGGCAGCGCTAATTTGCTCGACTTCAGGGCGGATATCACTGTTACCAGCATCGCGACTTTGCAAGCGCGGTTTGCTGCTTTGGGTGGCGACCCAGAGGTGCCTATTTTCTGTGAGTTTATAGATGCCACTACCGGCCGTGCTGTGCTGGTATTTGCTGTTGGGGCGCGCTTTGAAATTGTGACCAGTTTCTCGGCGAGCATTCGCCTGGAAATCAGTAACTTTGTCTTCACGGGCCCGTCACTAAATATTCCTGTCGGTACTGCTGGTGCTGACAATGTGGATTTCACCACTTCTCCGGCCCCTGTTAATTACGATGGTTTAGCAGGCGATGACAAGATTGTCGGCAGCAATTTTAACGATACCATCACCGGCGGCGACGGCAACGATACCATCACCGGCGGCCTCGGTTTCGATGTCCTAAGCGGCGGCACTGGTGCGGATCTGTTTGTTTACAGAACAACTAAAGAAGGCGGCGATAAAATTTCCGGCTTTACTGTTGGGGTAGACAAATTCGAGTTTAGCGCGAGCGCTTTCGGCAATTTGACTACGACTAACTTTGACGGTGTTAGCGGGGTTTCTCCTGACATTACTGGCAAAGAGTTAGTGATTTTCACAGGCGGAAGTTATGCCTCTTTGGAAGCTGCACAAGCTAAAGCCCTGGGCAATTCTACAACTGCTGGTTTCTTCGCATTTACTAATGCGTCGAACGAAACGGTGTTGTATTTTGACTCAAACGGTACGGTGGCCGGTGGTTCTACCTTGATTGCTAATTTGGGTACTGCTACTACCAATCTGGGAACGGCGGACTTTGTATTTACAGGTACGATCGCACCTCCTGCGACTGGCACTACTACCAACCCAGGCAGCGTTGTCGATTTAACTGCTGCAAATGCGGGTACTTTCGCGACAGCCGCCTTTAACAATTTCGGTTCAGGTGCTGGCGGTTACAATTTCACCACCCCTGTCTTGTTTACCGGCAATGACAGTGCTAACAGCGTCACCGGTACGCAATTTGCTGACATCATCAACGGTGGTGGCGGTGCAGATATTCTCAACGGTGGCAGCGGTGCAGATATTCTCACCGGCGGCAGCGGTGCAGATGTTCTGACTGGCGGTATTGGTGCGGATCTCTTTGTTTACAAAGCAACAGGTGAAGGCGGTGATACAATTACTGACTTTACCCTTGGGGTAGACAAATTCCAGTTTACCGCGAGCGCTTTCGGCAATTTGACTACGACTAACTTTGACGGTGTTAGCGGGCCTTCTCCTGACATTACTGGCAAAGAGTTAGTGATTTTTACTGGCGGCAGTTATGCCTCTTTGGACGCTGCACAAGCTAAGGCCCTAGGCAATTCTACAACTGCTGGTTTCTTCGCATTTACTAATGCGTCCAACGAGACTGTGTTGTATTTTGACTCGAACGGTACCGCAGCCGCTGGTTCTACCTTGATTGCTAATTTGGGTACTACTTCTAGCAATCTGGGAACGGCGGACTTTGTATTTACAGGTACGATCGTATCTCCTGCGACTGACACTCCTATCAACCCAAACAGCATTGTCGATTTAACTGCTGCAAATGCGGGTACTTTCGCGACAGCCGCCTTTAACAATTTCGGTACTGGTGTTGGCGGTTACAACTTCACCACCCCTGTCTGGTTTACCGGCAATGACAGTGCTAACAGCGTCACCGGTACGCAATTTGCTGACATCCTCAACGGTGGTGGCGGTGCAGATATTCTCAACGGTGGCAGCGGTGCAGATATTCTCACCGGCGGTAGCGGTGCAGATGTTCTGACTGGCGGTACTGGTGCGGATATCTTTGTTTACAAAGCAGCAGGTGAAGGCGGTGATACGATTACTGACTTTACCATTGGGGTAGACAAATTCGACTTTACCGCGAGCGCTTTCGGCAATTTGACTTCGACTAACTTTGACGGTGTTACCGGTTCAACTCCTAACATTACTGGCAAAGAGTTAGTGATTTTCACAGGCGGCAGTTATGCCTCTTTGGAAGATGCACAAGCTAAGGTTCTGGGCCCAACTCCTGGTCCCATCGAGGGCAATTCTCATTTCTTCGCATTTACTAATGCCTCGAACGAGACGGTGTTGTATTTTGACTCGAACGGTACCGCAGCCGGTGGTTCTAACTTGATTGCGAATCTGGGTACTACATCTAGCAATCTGGGAACGGCGGACTTTGTATTTACAGGTACGATCGCACCTTCTGCGGCTGGCTCAGGCAGCGTTGCCGATTTAACTGCGGCTGGGAATACTTTCCCGATCGAATTTAACAATTTCGGTTCTGGTGCTGGCGGTTACAACTTTACCACTCCTGTCTTGTTTACCGGAGATGCGGCTATTAACACCGCCACTGGTACTGAATTTGCTGACATCTTGAATGGCGGAGCAAATGTTGATCTTTTAATCGGCGGTTTGGGTAACGACAGCATTTCCGGCGACGATGGTAATGACAGTCTCTTCGGCGACGCGGGTAGCGATACTCTCAACGGCGGCATCGGGAATGACACTTTAATCGGTGGTGCGGGAACCAATGTTCTCAACGGTGGTGCTGGTGCGGATGTGTTTGTGTTCAGCGGAACTGCTGCTGGCGGCGGGGATGTAATTACCAGTTACAGCATTACTGATGATCAAATTAACCTCAAGAACACTGGTTTTGCAGCCTTTACAACCGGATCTGGATTTTTGCGTGAGAGTTGGTACGCTTACAGCAGTACAGTGCCTGATGTAACTGTGCTTGAAGCCACTTTGACCGGGCCATCGATCATGGCTATCTACGACAGTTTGTCTCAATCTACTAAACTGTATTACGATAGCAACGGTTCTAAGGTTGGCGGTAACAGTTTGTTTGCTACTGTCGATGTCGATTTAGGAATTTCCGGTGCTTCTGAATTCTTCTTGTTCTAAACGGCAAGAATTCTAATCGGGATATCGGCGGTACGGATGGGGACACGGCAATGCCGTGTTCCTACAAGATACGGGTAGGGACACAGCATTGCTGTGTCCTTTTTTTGTACTTGTTAAACAATTTAGCCGCTCTTTTTTGGGTAGGGAAACTGCATGGCTGTGTCCTCTTTTGCCTTGTTGTCGATGGTTGGAGTCGATCGCACTCGCGAGGGCAATTTCACCATCCAATCCGGTTGATTTTAGCCGTTATATCCATGGCGGTGGTATCGGAATGATTAAACCGCAGAGGACACAGAGGATACAGAGAAAGGGAAGAGAGAGATGAATAATTCCGATGCGAACGGATTTGATATTACCCAAAATCAGACACTGCGCCGTGCCGTTTCCCTACAATTAATCGGGCGGTGGTTAAATTTGTATTCATTAATCCCTCTCCTGTGCAAGTACAAACGCCCCTTTACTTTTTGATAGTAAGTTGTCATAACTTTGATTTTAGTCAACAGCTTTTTTAACAATTAAGCGTAACAGCTAATGATAATTATTAATAAGCTTATGATAAAAATTTATAATTTAATGGTAGAAGTGAAGCGGGCAATGCCCACCCTACAAATAAAGTCCTCGATCGTCCAAATCTAAAATCTATGAGTACAGACTTCTGTGCCCAAAATCCTTTATCAGTCAGTTTCGCCGATGTGGAAGCGGCGGCAAATCGCTTGCAGGACACAGCTTTCAAGACGCCGGTGCTGACTTCGGAAACTTTCAACAAACGCACAAATTCTCAGGTATTTTTCAAGTGCGAGAACTTTCAGCGCACGGGTTCGTTTAAATTTCGGGGTGCTTGCAATGCTTTGATGCAGCTATCTGAAGCTGAAAAACAGCGGGGAGTGCTGACTTTTTCTTCGGGAAATCACGCGCAGGCGATCGCCCTTGCCGCACGGTTGCTAGAAATTCCTGCTACTGTTGTCATGCCGGCAGATGCGCCAAAAGTCAAGCAAGAGGCGACTCGCGGCTACGGTGCAGAGATTATTTTGTACGATCGCACTCAAGTTTCCCGCGAAGAGTTAACCGCTAAAATTGGCGCCGAACGGCACTTGACAATTATTCCTCCTTACGATCATGCGTGGGTGATTGCGGGACAAGGTACGGCCGCGCTGGAATTAATCGCAGAAGTTGGGGAGTTGGATTTGCTGTTAGTTTGTTGCGGTGGCGGGGGTTTGCTGTCGGGATGCGCCATCTCCGCAAAAACTTTGTCTCCGCAGTGTAAAGTAATCGGGGTAGAACCCGACCAAGCAGACGATGCGGCGCGATCGTTCCGCACGAAAACGCTACAAACTGTTACTAATCCGGATACGATTGCTGACGGTGCGCGCACGCCATCTTTGGGGAAATTAACCTTTCCTTTGGTGCTGCATTATGTTGATGATATGGCAACAGTTTCAGAAGAGGCAATTCGCAGCACAATGTTTTTTATGTGGGAACGCATGAAGATAGTTGTTGAGCCGACTGGAGTGCTGGGGGCAGCAGCTTTGCTTTCAGGTGTTGTGAAAGCTGAAAATTCGAGAGTTGGGGTAATTGTCAGCGGGGGAAATGTCGATTTTAGTCATTAGTTATTGGATATGGGAATGATTTAACCGCAGAGAACGCAGAGAACACAGAGGGAGACAAGAGAGAGATAAATAATTCCGATGAAGTGCGGAATTGATATTATTAGTTAAGGAGCTTTGAGATGCTGCCATTAATCTTTGATACCTGCTTGCCCAGAGATGAGATTTTATCTGGAGACTTGTCTCTAGATTTATTTACAGCAAAATTGCGGCTGGTAGTCGAAGGAACTGCACCTCAAGTTTATCAAGATGCCAATAAATTCTTTGCCAATACTTTCGCAACTGATGGCGTTAAAACCCTAATCCGGGAAGTTTTTGGCCGCTTGATATCGAAAACCGAACGAATTGCTAATATTGCCGAAGTGATTATGGCTATGAGTAATGAAGAGGCACTTTATTGGTTTGGTAAAATTGCCAATGGCAATCGTTCAAATGCTTTGAAAGCCTTACGAATTTTATTGGGAGATTGAAATTATGAAAGTAGCGGATTTGACCTATCTAGTCGTTCCCAGGCAGAGCCTGGTAACGCATATCAGGAGGCTCTGCCTCCAATTTTTCCCCGCCACAAACGAGGCAGAACCTCTATACATCGGTTCCCAGGCAGAGCCTGGGAACCAGTTAATTTTATTAGGAAATTAATCAGATGAAAGTAGGTGATTTGTCAAATGAAACTTTAGCGAAGATTAAAACAGTGCGGTGGGATCGGATTATTGAGAAGCACGAAGGGCCGGAGACATGGGAGTCTGAGTTGAGATGCGGCGAACCAGAATTTATCGAAATTGAGGGGCGGTGGGTGTTATTGCCCGTTGAAGCATCTCGTCACCAAAATATCACGGTTTTGCGGACAATTTGGAGCGCGGATGGCAACTCGCTGACTCTTTTTCTTAAGGATACAACTTTTGACGATGATATGTTTGTATCTGGATATATGGCTGTGTGCGATCGACCAAAAGGAGAAGAGTTTTTCTTGGCAGTATTGTACCACGAATGGTTTATCATTGAAAAAGCAGAGGTATTTGAAGGTTGAGCTAAGAATTTTTGGATAATACCACGCGCCCTGCTTTTAACTGGTTCCAAGGCAGAGCCTGAAAATGCCTAAAGTCTCTGATTCTGGATCTGCTGTACCAGCCACAGTTGGATAACAAGTAAATTTATTGAAGAGGTGAATTGATTATGGTTGATGTAAGAAGTGCAGTAGTTGCGGCTCGCGAACATTTTAGTTCTCTGCAAGATATGATAGGTTTTGGTAGTGTCGAAAAAGAGTAGTGGTAGAATATCTAATTAGAGGAGTGAAAACTTTTCGGGTCGCTGCGGAAAGATTTAGGTTAAATTCCTCAAGTTATGAGCCAGTAATCCTTGCCGTATGTGGATTAATTAGATGGCGAATAGGAGCAATTGTTTTTAATAATTACCAACTTCAAACTGGTTTATAAATATGAAACCATCTTACCCATAAATTCGTTCTATTTTAAATAAAACACTGTCAAATCCTGATGTTACCGTTGATTTATGACTGCCCCATCTCCAAAGAGAAGGCAGTCATAAACCAACAGGGGAAAGGCTTTGGCAGTTTTTGGAGATGTCTGTTAGATACAAGGTACTAGCATACGGAATTTACCAAGACGTTAGAAAATTCCAATCTTCTGTCGCATCTGAGTGTAATAATAATGGTGGCGGCTGATTGGGTTGTTCGAGTAAGGTTTTATAGTCTCCTGAATCGACCCATTTTAGGAGTTCCGAAGCGCGCATCACGACCCAAGATTCTCTGGACTCGTTGAAACTGAGCAACTTAGTAAGTGTATCTTGAGACTCTATACTGTTTTCGCTAAATTCGCGCACTTGAACGAGGAAATCAGCGATCGCTTCCGGTGTTACATAGCAACTGGGTAAACCGCCAAGTTTCATCAACGCGGTGATGGCTACATCCATATCCTGACAAGCCAGTAACGCAGCCCGATCCGCTGTAAACCTTGCCATCATTAACCAATTCCAGAACGCCAGTTCTACCCCATTAGCCGCCAAACCGCCAAATCCTAATGTCGCTGCATTCACCCAATTCTTTAAAAGCGGCATCACCATCGCTATTTGATGATAGAGTAAATGCTGACTCTTAATGTGGGCGACTTCATGCCCCAATACATAAATCAGTTCTTGGCTAGAAAGCCATTCGTAGGCTTCTAAATTCACCGATACAATGGGATTTTCAATACCAATCGTAACGGTAATAATATGCCCCAGGCCGCGAAACAAATATAAATCTGGACAGGGAGATAAATCGAGAATTTGACAAGTTTCTTCCAACGCCTGAGACAACCCCGGAAAATTGTTGGGAGTCACGCGAAAATCACTGCCCAAACATTGCAAGCGGAGTAGGCGATCGATACCGTACTCATTCACTTTCTTGAGCAATAAAGAAACTCCCGGCATCTTTTCTAAAGACGCTAAAGCTTTGCGATCGAAAGGATGTTCGTAACTCTCTGACTTCAATCCTAATAAGACTTTTTTCATCCTAAATAAACCTCCTCTAGGAAATGTGCCTGTTCCTCACCATGCTTAGCCATCCATCTCTCGATTCAGCAATTCCAAAATTTTAGATTTTTTCACCAGCGAGGTAGCTTGCTTCTGCGTAGTAGTATACAGGTAAACACATATGATTACTCGTTTGTCCCATCAAATTTGGGAATGAAGATCGATTTATTCAAGATGTCTATGGGTCTTAGGGTAAAAATTTCTGCAATTATTTTAGCACTTGGCATCTTAACTATTAAGGTTGCATTTATTATGACATTTTACCCGGAGATCTTTGAGGAAAATGCTTCACTGCAATTGATGAGTTTTGGGAATCCGTTGTTTGAAGAAATGCTCAAGGATCTCGCCCCCCGGCCAAACTGTCCTTAATCGAACACTAATCGAACACTGTGGGGCGGACTGTTTAGCTTGTTTCACGAGTTTACGTTGTTTTGAGCTGTGCTAGAGTTTGGTGCTCAACTTTGGCACTTTTAGGACTAAACTACTTTTTATGACGATCGTCCTTTTTATTTAATTTGCACAATGTCTTCAGAAACAAACTCAGCGGCTCAATCTACAACTGGTGCAGATGCGATCGATGTTGCGATCGCCTCTGGAATCGACTTTGACGGTACTCCGATTCCGCAAGCAAAATTAGACCTCTACAAGCAAGTGATGGCATTAGAAGCCGGCAGACAGCGCAGTGGCGTGTCAAATACCATGCGATCGCGCATTGTCCGAATCGGTGTCAAACATCTGCCTCAAAACGAGCTCGATAAAATGCTAGTTGCTGCTGACTTCGCACCGCTGAAAGATAAAGAAGTTGCGTTTTATTACGGTGGAAAGTAAAAAATTCTACGCTTCTAGATAGATGAATAGTCATCCCCGGATCGGTCAAACTTGGGAGAAATCCTAGCAGAAGGTCAGTTTATGAGCACTAACGGAAATAGCGTCATCAGCAACCTCGAGTATGATTTGTTAACTGTTTTGCAAAACAAGTCTGAAGCTTTGAAAGCCTACGATACTTACATGAAAGATGCTCAGGAAACAGGTTCTCAGCCTTGTGCTGAGCTGTTTCAAAAATTGCAGCAAGCTGACATGGAGCACGCGCAGGAAATTCGGCAGCACCTTCAACAGGTAATGCAGCAAGGCAAGATGTAAAGCTGGTGCAACTCGCTCTGCAAGTTATGAGTTATGAGTTATGAGTTAAGTAGCAGCTATGAGTTAAAGAGTTTGGGATTCACAACTCATCTTCAATTCCTTAAACTCTTTTTCTACCAGCGATGGAGACATCAATCTGACCGCTTAACCAATGTCGCTTACAACTCTTAATTCATAACTAGCAACTCGTGACACCACTTCTTGAAACTTCAGCTACGGGTAGGGACTTAGGCTTTGCTTAAGTCCTTACCTGTCTATTGGTACAGGTTATAAAATCTCCGGTTTCAAAGCTCGTTCCATCAGCGATAAAACAGCTTGTTCAGGAGTTATTTCACCATTTAATAACCGATAAACTTGACGAGAAACAGGCACTTCAATGCCGCGTTGATTAGCCAAATCAATCAACACATTAGTAGTATTGACTCCCTCAGCAGTGCTCTGCAATTCCTGCAAAATTTGCTCTAAAGATTTGCCTTCAGCCAATCCGAAACCAACCCGATAATTGCGCGATAAAGGACTGTTGCAAGTAGCAAGCAAATCTCCCAAACCAGACAAACCGTAAAAAGTTTCTGCGCGAGCTCCCAAACGAACTCCCACCCGAATCATTTCCGGCAAAGCGCGAGTCAGCAAAGCAGATTTAGCATTAGTTCCTAATTGTAAACCGTCGCAAACACCAGCGGCGATCGCAAATACATTTTTCAAAGTTCCACCTAACTCAGTCCCCAGCGGGTCTTCATTCACATAAACCCGAAAAATATCAGAACTGTAAATAGTTTGCACTTGCTTGGCCGCAGCTAAATCCCAACTCGCCGCTACCGTTGCAGCCGGCAACCCCTGCTGAATTTCCTCGGAAAGATTAGGGCCCGAAAGTACCACTATTGAATTGTTAGGAAAAGCATTTTGCCAAATTTGAGATGGAGTGCGCGTACTCGCGGGGTCTAAACCTTTGGTAACAGTAACTATAATTGTACCGGGACTTAACTCTAACGCCAGCAGCCGATCAACCGTTGCTCCAACACCTTTCATCGAAACTGCCGAAACAACAACATCCGCACCTGTTATAACTGATTCTAGATTAAAAGAACTGCTACGCGACCACAAATTAACTCGAGATCCTTTTTTGCCTCCCAGATTTGCCAGTGCCGAACCCCAAGCACCTCCGCCTAATATTGTCAAGCTTGGCATAGAATTTAGTTTAATGAATTTAACCGCACATTAACACAGATAAATCACAGATAAATCATAGCAATCAATCTGCGTTAATCCGCGTGCATCTGCAGTTAAAAAATCCTCACTCTACAAACGCGGACGCAATCCATAATGACGGTAACGCCAATAATCTCGTAAAATGCGATCGTGATCGAAACATAATTGATGGGGAATCTGCCAAGATTCAAAAATCTGTAAATTTTTAGCATCGTCGGCGGCTTGAGGTTCGCCCGTTGCAGAAGCCAAGAATACAATACTGATAGTGTGTTTGCGGGCGTCGCGATCTGGGTCAGAATAAACGTAAAATTGCTCAATTAATTCTACATTCAAACTCGTTTCTTCTAAAGCTTCGCGTTTTGCCGCCGTTTCTACCGATTCCCCGTAATCGACAAAACCGCCGGGAATTGCCCAGCCGTAGGGAATATTGCGGCGTTCGATGAGTATGATCGGCCGATGGGGGCGATCGGCTAACTCGATGATAATATCAACTGTAGGAACGGGATTTTGGTGAGTCATTTGCAAAGGAAGAAGGAAGGCACGACACGAATTTTGACACGGATACACGGATTAATTTCAACTGGTTCGGAGTTCCTTCTTCCTGCTGAATCATGCTAAACCGCGAACTGGCACGCGCTGCCTTTGCAAAACCTCTGCATAAAGCTTTTCCAACTCAGTAATATTCTGACTGAGAGTGTACCGCTCCATCGCGCGTTGGCGTGCTTTTTGACCAAGCAACATTCCCAACTCAGGATGATCGCAAAACAGCGGCAGCAAGGTTTGCAACTGACTCCGTACCCGCTGAGTGTTCAAAACTATCCCCGCCCCTTCCTCCAAGGCCTCGCCGTCAGCACCGGCATCGGTGGCCAAACAAGCCAAACCGCAGGCCATCGCTTCTAGCAGCGACAGGGACAGTCCCTCCACCAAAGAAGGCAAAATAAATACGTCTGCACCCCGCAGAATTTCGATCCGGCGTTCCTCCTCGGCGACGAATCCGAGCCACACAATGCCCTCCTCTTCGCCGTAAGACAGTTGCAGCGACGCGGCTAGGGGCCCGTCGCCTACGATCGCCAACACGTTGCCCCGACCAAAATTGCACTGTTTCCAGGCCTTAAGCAGGGCCTCGACATTTTTCTCCGGGGCAATGCGGCCTTGGTAAACAAAAACTCGATCGGCTTTTAATCGCGACTTCAACCCCGAAGGCCCGGGCGAATACTTCGCCGCGTCTACTCCGTTGGGAATCACGGCTACCCGTTCCTGCGGCACTCCCAACTTCACCAATATATCCCGCTGAATTTGAGAAAAAACGATCGTCGAGTCGTAGTTAGCCAAAAACGGAGCATAAAGTTGATACATCAGGTGTTGCGTTCCCGATGTCAAATTGCGTAATTTGCGATCGAACGGCGGGTGAAAAGTCGCCACCAGAGGCAAATTCAATTCTTGACAAATTTCCGGCAGCAAAAAGTCTAGAGGCGAAAGCGTCAGGGAAGCGTGAACAACATCGGGTTTAAGCCGCCGCAGAGATTTCATCAGCACTGTGCGGGACTTGAGAGTGGGAATCGTATAAATTTGCGATTTGTAGTGACAGGGTAAAGACACTTCGTTGCAACTGGCGGGCGAGAGCGAATTGGTATATGAGGTTTGAGCAATTCCTTTTCCCCATGAACCATTTGCCATACTCCACGCCGTATTGTTCCTGTCGAGTGGGCCCGCTTCTTGGGCAAAGTGCAGGAAACTGACCTGGTATCCCCGGTCTAACAGTGCGTTGGTGACTTCCCTGGAGTAAGTGACGTTACCGCAAAAAGGTGATTTTTTTCCTAGCCAAGCGATGTGCATTCGAGTAAATCAGAGTTTGTTATTTTTTAGATTCGATCGACTTTACTATTACTGCTACGGAAAATATACCAGGTTAAGACACCCCCAGCCATCGCTAATCCTGCTAAGGCCAAAAATACTGTCGGCAAACCCAGAAATGTTTCCGCTACCCCGGCCAAAGCCAACGGTAAACTCAAAGCAATATTAGTCGCATTGTTTTGCAGCCCGAAGACTTTTCCCCGCATTTCTTCTGGGGTTTCTGCTTGAATTGTAGTCTGCATCGGCACTCCCACCAATGAGGCAAATAAACCCAACAGGGTAATGAACAGCACCGATATCCACAAATGCTGTGTAAATGCAGACAGGCCCATCAAAGCAAGTGCCATGCCGATTGATCCGATTAAACTCAGTTGGGAGTGAGAAAATTTGTGGCCTAGATAGCCGACTGTCGTCGCCCCACCAGCCATACCGACGCCCACCGCAGCCAGCAAAAAGCCAAATTGCGACGCTTTCATACCGGGGAGAATTTCTGCCAGCCGCACCGCTAGAACTGCCAAGGCTGCAAAAATGGAAAAGAGAATAATTAGTTGAATTAAAGCATTGCGGACTTTCGGTTGATGCTTGATGTAACGCAGGCCGTCTTGCAAATCTGCTAGGGGGTGTGGCGGTTCGTGTTCGGCATCGTTTTTTTCGCCTGTTTTCATCGACAGCAACAGCACTCCGGCGAAGGCGTAACTTCCGCCTACTACTAATTCTTTGCCGATTCCCAGTCCGCCGCCGAGGTTGGTAAATAGGGTGTCGGCTAAAGCTAGTAAGGGTTCTCCGACTGCAAAGCCAATAATCACCGAACCCATCATGGTTGTGGTGTAGAGGGAGTTTGCCGATAGCAGGTGGTGGCGTTCCACAATTAGGGGAATCACTGACTGTTCTGCTGGGGCGAAAAATTGAGTTAGAGTCGAGACTAGGAATGTCACTAGCAGCAGCAAGCAGAATCCGAGTGGCAGTTGACCGAGTTCCCACCCGTCAGAGAGCCACAGCAGCACGGGCAATGTTAAAACGAAGGTTCCCCGCAGCAGGTTTGTGGCGACCAGCACTGCTTTTTTCGACCACCTATCCACGTACACGCCCGCGGCGGCCCCAAACAGCACTGCGGGAATGGTAAAGGCGATCATGATTGCTGATACCCACCTGCTGATGGTTTGATCTGGCGCTTGAAAGCGGCTGGCCACGAGGGCGATCGTCAGTACGAGATAAACTTTATCTGCTAGTTGGGAAAAAACTTGCCCACTCCACAATGCTAGAAAATTTCGGTTTTTCAGAACTGGCAGAAATCCTGTTTCTTTTTCGGGAGTTTCGGCTACTGCTTCCGAGATCCCGGCTGCTGGGTCTGCTGTTGCCAGCGGGGGGATTGCTTCGGGTTCTTGGCTTTTGCCGTTGCTTGACTCTGTTTCTGGCGTTGTGGGATATTTATCCATTGCTGGGTCTTGGACGTTGCTCCATTGTCGATCTGTCAAGGCGGGTTCCGAGCGAAAATCGGGAAAATTTTCTCGTTCTTCCATTTGGTGGTGGGTCACTGCTAAAACAGATATTGTCAAATCAGAATCGGACAGTCGCATCATAGGATTTGGGGTGGCTCGCCTGGGAGGGTGGAGGTTGGGGGGGATGGGGATTTCAAATTGAGGTGTTAACCCCTAAGTTTATTAATAATCTCGTAACTTTATCTCTATCTATTATCTGATGTCGCAACAATCTTGAAAATTTACCTGAAATTGCCGACAGGTTCGGCTATCCCCCAGGCTGGGGGTGCGATGTACGATGGTTCGTTCACCCCTTTAAGTCAACACTCAAAATTTAAAACTCAAAACTCTCTAAGTAGGTATCGATCGAGCTTCCCGATCTAATCGTGCAACCTAAATGATACTGGGCATATTGTCGCAAAATATTTTCTACTGATACCCAAGTTGTTCGATCGGCAATCCCCTCTCCTAGTTCTGGACTAGCCAACTGTTGCAGCGCTGCTAATTCTTTAGCATTAATGTGGAAATTTGTCAAGTGTTTGCTGCTATTCATTTGGCGGGAACGGGAGGCGGATTTGTACAAGCTACCGATTTCTGAAGAGAGTTCTGCCTCTAGGTTAGCTAGTTCCGACAAGCTGAAAGTTCCCCCAGAGGGTATACTAAACCCGGTTTGCCAGTTCGGATCGGTGAAATTTGGGATGAGCGGGTGTCTGGTGGCGCAGCAGACTTGGACTTGGGGCGCGAGACCGGCTAAGGCTAGCAGGTGAAAAATGCCGTGGGTGAGGTGGGCGACAAGCACGGCGGCGGATTGGATTTCTGTGCGATCGGACAAACGCTCCAAACGGCTCAAATGTTCGCCCAGCAACCAAAAGAGATCTTCTTGGGGTTCGTCGGAAAGGGCACTGGCGATCGCCAATTCGGCCAGATATTGCGCCGCTGCGAGTTTCCCGAGGTTGCGGCTCAAACCCGGATGGGATTGTACCGTGTCGGCTTGGGTAATTTTATCGAGCGATCGGCCTTTGGCAATTAGCAATTCGTTGACCACAAATAATTCGCTTCTACCGCCAATGGTCGATCGCTGTTTGCGAACACCCGGTGCTACGGCTCGAATTAAGCCGAATTCCCGCGTCAAAACAGTCAGCACTCGATCGGATTCACCCATCGGCGCACTCTTGAGATTGATTCCAGTTGCTTTGTAAGTTCGAGTCATTTAATCAGTCAGAAGGAAGAGGGAAGTTCGGCAACGCGCAGTAAATCGGGATTTAACGGATGAAGTTTGAAGAAAGAGGGAAGAACAAAGATTAATTAGCCATTACCAATTAGCCATTGCTAATGACTAATGACTAATGACTAATGACTTTTATCTAAATTATCTCGCTGGCGGATTAATTCCGGGCCGCGGGAAGTCCCCAAACGAGTTGCACCAGCGACGATCAAATCTAAAGCTTGTTCGTGAGTGCGAATTCCGCCGGCAGCTTTAATCCCCATCCGTCCCTTCGTAACTTCTTGCAGCAGTCGCACATCGTCAACTTTCGCCGGGCCAAAAAAGCCGGTGTTGGTTTTGATGTAGGCGGCGCCGGCTTCCATGCAAATCTCGGCCGCTAATTGTTTTTCGGCATCCGAAAGCAGCGAACTTTCGATAATTGCTTTGATGGTGAGATTGGTTTCTTCGCAAATTTGGGCTAATTCCCGGTGGAATTCGTCGATTTTGCCCGCTTTCAGCAATCCTAAATTAACCGAAACATCTAACTCTACCGCTCCATTATCTGCTGCTTCTAGGGCTTCGTAGATCTTCGCAGTTGATGTCGAAGCACCGGTGGGAAAACCGATGACAGTACAGACTTTCGGGCGCTTGCCGTGCAGCAGCTCGACTGCTTGTCGGACGTAGGCGGGATACACGCAAACTGTGACAAAGCCAAATCTTTCTGCTTGTTGGCAGCAGTTTTCTAATTGCTCTGGCGTGGCGGAGGGGTCGATCAGGCCGTAGTCGATAAAGGGGGCAATATCGATGTCTGGCTGGTTTGCAGCCATTGTTTTTTTCTCTCACTGGATAACTACTTTATTATTATACAAAATAAACGGTATGCGGAAAACATACGTTTCTTTGCGGCTGGAATTTAAGCGACTCGGGGGACTTCATATCAATTCCGGTTGCACCGGAATTATTGTTGACTGTTGACTGTTGACTGTCTCTCGAAAAACTGAATAATAGTTGAATATTGACTGTTAATTCGATTTTACGCCCGACGATGAAGCGCGGAGTTGATATCAGTAAGCGAGTGTTATTTGATATTCTATTTAAGCAATGCTCTCATAAAACTATTTAGAAAAAACCTACGATCGTTTTTGATAAAAAGAAAGTGGTGACTTTACAGTTGATTGTCTAGTTTACCAAATTGGTATCACTCATCTACTTTTTTCTCTTGGCTTCATCATGGTTTACATTGAGAATATGGAGTTATTTGAACAAAACTCGCTGAACTAACCGATCGCCGATCGCTTCAGGAGGCAGAACTTCAACCGCTGCATTTAGCTGAACTGCCGCTTTGGGCATTCCATATACAACACAACTTTTCTCATCCTGAGCGATTGTGTGCCATCCGCGCGATCGCAAAAGGCTCATTCCCTCAGCACCGTCTTGTCCCATCCCAGTCAGTAAAACAGCGGTTGCCTTGTGGTTCCAGTATTGGGCAAGACTCTTAAAGAACACATTTACTGATGGGCGGTAGGGATAGTCAATCGGTTCTTTTGTGTAGTGCACAGTGAAATCAGAACGAAGACTGAGGTGATCGTTTGTACCTGCAACTAAGACAATACCTTTCTCCAGCCGATCGCCAATTTTAGCTACTCTCACTGTCAAGGGTGTTTGTTGATTCAGCCAATCCACCAGCCCCGCCGAAAACTGCTGATCGACATGTTGAATAATCGCAATGGCCGCACCGAAGTTTTCTGGTAGGCGGGAGAGAATAGTGGCTAGAGCTTTGGGGCCACCTGTTGAGGAGCCGATCGCCACTAGGGGAGGGAGTAGGCTCGAAGGTGTAGAGAATGAAGTAAATTTTGAAGTTTGGGATTTTGGAGTTGAGGATTGAGATGATTTGCCAATTAGCTTGCTAAGAGTCGCAATTTTTGTCAGTAACGGTTGGGCAGAATCTGGACTTCCTGGGATTCCCAAGACGGGAGTATTCACTGCATCGCGGGCACCATGCCCCATTGCCTCAAACACCTTCCCGGCATTTTTTTCAACGCTTTCGGTCACAATCAGAATAACACAGGGAGACTGTTTCATGATCTGGCTGGTGGCTGCCACACCGTCCATGATTGGCATGAATAGATCCATCAAAATTAAGTCGGGGGTGTCCTTGGCGCAGTGGGCAACCGCATCTGCCCCATCCCGTGCAATCCATGCCACTTCATAACCTGGAACGGTTAGCAGCACTCGCTTGAGGGCTTCCACTGCCATAGCCATATCATTGACAATCCCAATTCTCATTATAACTACAGGCATTATTTGATTGTGGATGTATCCACTGTAAATCTTTCCGTAAGAAAATCATAATTTTTAACCAATGCTTCATCCTTAGCTAAGCTGTTGCGGCATTTAAATTGTATGTCAAAAAAAAATCAAAGTCTTGTGGGGTGTCCCGCCCGCCCTGAATATACAATTTAAATGCGCGACAGCTTAACTCTGCTTGCATGACTATTGTCCAATCAGATCGACGATCGCGTTAACTAATGTGTCGTCATGGAAGCTGCTTTTAGTGATGTAATAGTCAGCCCCAGCTTCCATACCCTGAATGCGATCGTCTTCGGCATCGCGGTATGACACGATAATGACCGGAAGCAAATGGAATGTCGGATGATCTTTGATTTGCTTGACAAGTTCAATGCCATTCATACGAGGCATATCGATGTCGCTCAATACAAGGTCGTAATGATTGCTCCGAATGGCGGTCCAAGCATCCATTCCGTTTACGGCAACATCCACATCGTAGCCTCGATTTTGCAGCAACTTTCGAGTCATTTCGCGCACAGTAATGGAATCATCCACAACTAAAATGCGTTGGCGAGCCTTGCCTTTTGCTTTTTTTGCTTTGTTGACATCAACAGGTCTCATTTGACCACTGTTGAGCAGGTTGTCAATGGATTGCACCAAATCAGAAACATCCATAATTAAAACAGGCAAGCCATTATCCATTAGAGCAGAGGCACTAATATCCCGAACTTTACCCAAACGCGGATCGAGCGGACGCACCACTAAATCCCGTTCACCTAAAAACTTGTCTATAACCAAGCCATAAGCGTTGGATTGATCGCTGATCGCAACTACACAGATCGCATCATCCGAGGAGAAAGCCTCCGGTAAATCCAGAACATGGTGAGCGGCAATCAACCCGATATTTTGACCATCTTTAGTGAAATATTGGCGACCTTCCACAACATAAATGTCCGATTTGTCGAGTTTGACAATCTGATCCACTCGTGCTAGGGGAAAGGCATAAGGTTCACCAGAAATTTCGACAATTAGCGTCCTGACAACCGAGAGCGTGAGGGGAAGTTGAAAGTGAAAATTAGTACCCTGGCTGAATTGAGATGTGGCGCGAATCGTTCCACCAACCTCTTGCACCATACTTTTGACAATATCTAATCCCACACCGCGTCCTGAAATTTCAGTCACTTGTTCGGCTGTAGAAAATCCAGGTAGAAACAGAAACTCGATGATTTCAGCATCGCTAAGTTGAGCAGCCGTTTTGGGCGAACTTAAATTCCGATCGATAATCTTTTGGCGGATCCGATCGATATCAATTCCTCTTCCGTCATCGGAAATGGTAATGGCCAGCATACCGCCACGATGAAATGATTCTAGACGAACAGTTCCCTCCATCGGTTTGCCTGCTGCCTCTCGCTCTTGGGGGGGTTCAATTCCGTGATCGACCGCATTACGAATCATGTGAGTCAGGGGTGCTTCCAGTTTCTTGAGGATGTCACGATCGACCGGGGTTGACTGACCGACAATCTCTAGCTTGACCTGCTTATTCAATCCTCGTGCTAGGTCACGAACCATGCGAGGAAAGCTTTGTACTCCATCAACAAATGGACGCATATGGGAAGCAATTACTTCCCGGTAAAGCCGATCGCTCAAGTTGGTTGTGCGACGAGCATATAGTTCCAGTTCACCCAAGCGATCGGTGAGCATTTCCCGACATTCTTGTGCTTTACGTCGAGCTGTATCTAGAACTTCCTGGCTTTCTGAATTAATAGGAGTGTTCGCTAATGTAGTATGAACCGTTTCCAGAAGTCTGGCAAGCTCTAATTGACGAGATTTGAGGGCGGTAAAGGAATCGGCAAAAGGTTGCAGCCAATTGGCCTCAACCAGCGATTCACCCGCCAACCCCATAATCCGGTTCAAATTTTCTGCCGTGACTCGCACCACCCTATCAGTTGGGATTGCGAGCGTCTGAGCCGTGGCAATTTCCTGACCCTCGCTTTGGCTCAGCGCTGAGTTTCGATCGACTGGAACCAGGGACTTTGAGCGAGCAGCCCTAAAATTTGGAGGTAGCAGAGCCGCGAGCGCGTCATAACACCTCTCAAACTCTCCAGCTTTTTGTGCCAACCATTCAAGTAGATCGACTTCCATTACCTGACTGAGGCCTTGAAGCAAATCAACGCTTTGCAGCAAAACATCAATCTGGTCTGAACCTAACGTGATGATCTGGCTCTGCGCTGCGACAAAGCAATCTTCCATCCAATGCGCCAGAGTAGTGACCGCATCTAGAGAAACAATTCGAGCGGCACCTTTAATCGAGTGAGCTGCCCGCATCAGCGCTTCCAGTGCCTCATCAGATTGCGGATTGGCTTCCAAGATCAGTAGTTCCTGAGTCAGGAACGCAATCTGCGTCTCAGCTTCTTGTCGAAATAGCTCCAGCATAGAATCATCGCTCACGATCAAAAAACCTTGTGACTTAGGGTGTAAAAGAATTGTTCAGAGTCCAAAAAGTTGATCTTCTTGCCTTGCCAAGTAACGACCCCTTTGGTGTATGCTTCCGATGCTTTGGAAATGACAACAGGAGCATCTTTGAACTCATTGAGATGAAAGCGGTAAGTTCCATGAACCTCATCCACTGGAAACACCCACTTGTTTTCATTCTTTCCAGCCACAATCATCCGTTGCGGATTAATCGTATGGGAGAAATCTGCTGATTCGGCGACAGGCTCTAGACCGAGTAAGTTTCTGAGCGAAATACACAGAAGTGTTTCACCGCGAATGTTGACCAAGCCCAAAAATACAGAGTTAGTTCGGTGAGGAACGGCATGAATGATGTAAGGGGGAGTCACTTCTTGCAAGATGTTGACTGGCAATGCTAACCGTTCATTACCGAGACGAAAAATGATTACAGAAAGGGTATCTGTGGCCCGAACTAGCATCCCTTCTCCCACTCCGACCTGCTGTGTGGAAGCTTCGGACAAGATGTCTGTCCATTCTTGGAGATATTCTGGTGGAGCATTGCGCTCTAGCAAGCTGCGTCCAGCCGCCGAGTAAACCTTGCAGTTGCGGCAGTGAATAACCGTCTTCAGTTCGCCACAGGTGCGATCGCCCATCACCCCAATCTGATTCCAGCAATCGTTCAGTGTGGGATGGTCAAATTCAGAATTGTCTGGTATGGGTACCGTATTCAAATTATTTTCCATTGTTGAATTTCTCAATTTTCAAGTTTTATGCCATCACTTTGAATCGCGCAATCTCTCTCTTTAAGCTATGAGTAGCTTCGTCAAGTTCTTCTAAGGCGTGATTGGTTTCTCGCAACGAGCCTGCTGTCTGCTGAGATGCTTGGCTCAGATGCTCCATCGCTTCGCTAATTTGTTGCGCTCCCTGAGATTGTTCATCGACGCTCTGACTCACCTGCTCAAAGCGTGGGGTCAATCCCTGCACCTGCTGAATGACTTGGGCAACTTGTTCGCTAATTCTGCCTACTTCTTCGACGCTATCAACTACAGACTTCGTAAACTTATCCATCTCTGTCACGCCGGTAGAAACTGCCGATTGCATCTCCTTAATCATCTGCTCAATTTCTAGAGTGGCAACAGCAGTCCGATCGGCTAACCGTCGAATTTCCCGCGCCACAACCGAAAAGCCCGCGCCGTATTCTCCGGCTCTCTCGGCTTCCAATGCTGCATTGAGCGAAAGCAAGTTGGTTTGATCTGCCACAACCGTTATGGTTGTCACCACTCTGCTGATATTATTGGCTCGTTTGTCCATGATGTCCAGCTTGGAGGAAATTACCTCAGTAGCTTCTAGCAACTGGCGCATCACAGAATCGATGTGGTTCAGATTGTCTTTACTGTTCCCTGCTGCCACTGTTGTCTGTTCAGCCATTGCTGCCACCTGCTCCATTGTTTTCACCAATTCCCTTGAGGTCGCGGCAATTTCATGAGCCGTTGCACTCACTTCATTCGTTGAAGCAACCTGTTCTGTAACCGTTGCTTCCAGGTTTCTTCCAGACGCCGTAATTTGGTCGGCAGAACTGCTGATTTGATTACCTGACTTTTGAATGCGGTTGACTAGCGCATTCAGGTCTTTATTCATGGTGTAAAACGCATTCTGCAATTGACCGACTTCATCTTCCTGGTCAGCGAGGGAAATTTGGCTGGTTAAGTCTCCTGCAGAAATCTTTTGGGCAATGTCAACTACCCCTGCAATTTTGGCTCCTAAAGGTTTGGCGATCGTGTTGCTAAAGAAAATTCCAAATAACAGCGCAGTTCCCGGACCGATCATGATTGCCACAAATGCCCAAAATCCGACTTGAGAAACATCTTTCGCCGATACGCGTTCTGTTTCCGCTGTCGAATCCTGATTCATTTTCAACACCTCCAAAAGTTTATTGCTGGCGTCTGTGAAGGGTTGACGGTTTACCTGAACTTGCTTCTCAAGCTCTTTGTAGGCAGCGATCGCCAAACCAGCATTCCCCGCTGAACTTTCAAATAGATTGAAAACTCCCAGTCTCTCAAACTGGAGATTGCGCCTCAAAAATTCCTCATGGGCTTTCTTCCACCCATCCCACGTATTCAAAAAGTCTTTATATGCCTTCTGTTCAGCATCAGACTTAGAAGCCGCTTCGTACTGTTGAAACCCTTCCTGAATTTGTTTCCAGGCGTTATCCATGCGATCGATCTCTGCCTGCCGCGCATCTTTATTTAGATTGATATTCAGCAAGCCCCGTTCTGATGATTCGATCTGGGTTTTTCCTTCGTTAATTTTCCACAAGCCGGAGATGCTGGGCACACTATTGCTAGCTAGGGAGTCGATGTGTTTACTCAAGCGAGAGCTGCCGCTCAGACCTACCAGTGCTACAATCAGCACCAAAATCCCCATGAACATGAACGCGAAAATTAGGCGTGCCTGCATGGATAGATTTTTGAACATATCAGGTTTCCCCTTCTAAGCTTCTGTTTTGAGACGGTGCTGCAAGCGCTGAATTCGCTGCTGAATGATTTTTGCCCCTACTGTATCGCCTTGATTTTCCTTCAATAAGGCGAGGTGAACTAACGCTTGATAAGAGGTTGGCTCCAAGTATATAGCACGTTGAAAACATCGCTCTGCTTGGGCATTCTGCTGGTGGGCCTGATACAGTTCTCCCAAGAGAGTGTAGGCAGCCGCACTCGTTGGACGATGAATAAGATAGGAGTTACAAAGCGCGATCGCTTCTGCCGATCGCCCGTCATCCGCTAACTTTTTCACTGTTTGTAAATCAAGAGACAATGTGGGTTCAGGGCTTAAATCCTTTGAACTCGCAGATGGATCGAATTCTTTGGTTTGCTCAGTGTCTGGCGCCGAGTAATTTTTCACTCCTAAAGATTGCGATTTAATGGTTTGAGGAGTTATTAGTTGAGAGGGCATCTGTCTCAGTTGAGTAATATTGATGGGTGCCAGTTTTGGAAGCGATGGTTTCGACTTTCGATAAGCAAATGTGAAAGGCTGACGGACAGAGACGTACTGGTCGGCGACAATTTTTCCCGTGTCAGAGGCTCCAACAAACAGTAACCCTCCTGGTATGAGTAGGCGATCGATCGCTGCTAATACCTCTGAGCACGTTTCTGATTGCAGGTATATCAACAAGTTGCGGCAGAAGATGATGTCGTATTTCTTTTGAATCAACTTAAGGGAGGTCATTACATTCCCCTGCTGAAAATTGACGAGCCCCCTAACGGGCTGGCATAGTTCGTAACCCTCCGCCGTTTGCTGAAAGTAGCGATCTCGCCCTGTCCAAGCATCGCCGCGAAAGGAGTTTTTGGTGTAGACTGCGCGCTTTGCCTTTGCCAGGGATCTAGGACTAATGTCAATCGCATCGATCGCGAACTGTTTCGGATGCAAACCCGCTTCTAGTAGGGCGATCGCCATTGAGTAAGGTTCTTCGCCCGTAGAGGATGGAACACTCAGCAGTTGGAGCGTCTTGCGGTTTGGCGATCGCAGCCATTCCGAGGTGACGTAGGTTTTTAGGTAATCAAACGGTTTGCCATCCCGGAAAAACCAGGTCTCTGGTACGATGAGTAATTCGATCAGCTCCTCTAATTCTGAAGCGGAGGTTTGTAACCGTGCCCAATAGCTCTTCAGGTCAGGCAATTTACAGGCGACTCGACGATTCTCAACTGCTCTGGCAATCCGGTTGGAGCCAATTGTATCGGGGTCTAAGCCTATAGTTTTGCTCAGTAATGTCGCAATAGCAGATAGTACCATCTGTAAGCCTAAGCGGTTTTGAATCGAGAAATTTCTAATCGTAATCCATTTGCTGCCTCATCAAGCTGCACTACAGCACTGTTCGTCTCCCGTAAAGAGTCCACCGTCTGCTGAGATGCTTGACTCAGGTGCCCCATTGCTTCACTAATCTGTTGTGCTCCCATCGATTGCTCCTCAATGCTCTGGCTCACCTGCTCAAAGCGTGGGGTCAATCCTTGCACCTGCTGAATTACCTGAGCAACCTGATCGCTAATCTTGGTGACATCGGCAACGCTATCAACAACAGATTTATTAAACTTATCCATTTCCATTACGCCAGTAGAAACTGCCGACTGCATCTCCTTAATCATCTGGGCAATTTCCAGAGTGGCGACGGCAGTTTGGTCAGCCAATCGGCGGATCTCGCGGGCGACAACCGCAAACCCCGCACCGTATTCTCCAGCTTTTTCTGCCTCAATTGCAGCATTTAAGGACAGCAGGTTGGTCTGATCGGCAACCTTGTTAATGGTTGTCACAACACTGTTAATGTTGTTTGCCTTTTCATTCATCACCCCAAGTTTAGTGGCAATGGAAGCAGTCGCATTTGAAAGTTGGCGCATTACCGTTTCCATCCGGTTTAAGTCATTTTGACTAGCACCAGCAGCAATTGCTGTAGACTGCGCCATTAGCTCAACCTGGTCCATCACCTTGACTAGCTCTCTAGAAGTGGCGGCAATTTCCTGCGAGGTTGCACACACTTCATTAGTTGAGGCGAGCTGTTCTGTAACGGTGGCTTCTAACTCTTTACCCGCTGCTGCAATCTGAGTTGCGGAAGTGCTGATCAGCACTCCAGACTTTTGCATTTGGAGAATCAGCGAATTGAGCTTTTTGGACATATAGTGAAATGCTGTCATCAACTTGCCAACTTCGCTACCATCGTTGTTTAGCTCAATTGTTTCCTGTAAATTTCCATCAGCAATCTTCTCTGCTGCTTCCACCACCCTTGGAAGCTCTCGTCGGATTGGGACAGCCAGCGCCGCCACCCATAAGGCGCTCGCTACCGTTGCCGCCATCGTTAGCAGCGTTCCCCACAGGATCGCCATAGTCTCAAACTGCTTGGCTTTCTCGGCTTCCTGTAAATTCTCCCTCAGTCGGGCTGCCAGAATTTTATCTAACCGAGTTTTGGCTTCATTAAGTTTGGGAAGACGGGTAATTGAAATTTGTTGTTTCGCCTCATTTAGCTTATCGGCATCGACTAGGGGATAAACAGTTGCTGCAAGGCGATCGTATTCATCGCCAATCTCGATGAGGACCTTGGCTGCTTCTTTCGCCTCTGAATCGACAATCTTTGCCAATGCCTCCTTGTTCACAAGCATACTTTCTCGCGCCTCAGTATAACTCCCACGATAGTACTGATCCTTAGGATAAAGAGCATATCCTCGGATATTGGCGATAATCCTAGCGACATCATAAGTATACGCATCTGTAGAACTGATGTTCTCAGCGACTTGCTTTGAGTTGGTCTGCAATTTGACTAATTGGTCAATCCCCGACCACAGTATGGAGCCGAGCACAATCATGAACAGGAGCGGCACTGAGAAGCCCAGTATGATGCGGGTAGTTATATTGTTCAACATATAGGTTGGGGGGTAAGAAATTAATACTGGTAGGGTGAACGAATGGGAGCGGATTCGATTAAGGGTTTAATCTTTCTGATTTTTCAGCACTTTTTTTGATTAAGTTTCTTCACCCATCAGCAAGTAAGTATGTCGCTCATCGCTGAAAAGTCGCTCAAGCTGGACACATTGAATAATCCGTTTTTCATCGACAATCGTGCCGCTTAAGTAGGGTGCTTCCTCAACCCGAATGCTGGAATCCCTAATATCTTTGTTTGATATACTGAGGGTCTCAGTCACTCGCTCTGCCATCAGTCCTAAGTATTGTACCGATTCGTTCTGGCGGGGATATTTGACGATCATGATGCGGGTACTGAGGTGGGATTTACAGGGGGTTCCTTGGATCAAATGACACAAATCGATCACTGGCAAGACAACTCCCCGGTAGTTAAACAAACCAGCTACGTATTCTGGTAAGTGTTGCACCTTTCTGAGACTGACTCGTGGAATTACCTCAACAATGTACGAACTGTCGATCGCGTAGAGGTCATTCCCAGCGTAGAAAAGTAGAATTAGCACTTGTAACGATCGGTTTTTATTAGGGATGAATGAATATTTTTAGACAATAAACTTGTTGTTCAAGGTTACCACATGAGCGCCAAATGTTCAAGCATTAAGTTATTTCGTAATCTTTTCTGCACTGGCGTTTTGCTCTAACCCACGATCGCCGCATGAGAAATGACAACAATATTAACAACAACGAACGATCCAGCCAGGATCGGAACAGCCAGGCGGCGCCTGAAAGACCGTGACAAATCCGACTGGTCTGCTTCACTTAAAAATTGAGTGTAGACCAGCACAATTGCTGTTAGGAAAATGTAAATGATGGCGATGATGTGGATGAAATCAATCAGGGTGACAGAATTGCTACTACCCAAATCTGAGGTCGCTGCTTGCAGATTTACTATAACAGCAAACAAATTACCCACAAGGATGCCCATTATATCTTCATCCAGCAACAATGCCATTATCGAGAGTGCAACAGCAGCATAAACTCCCATCACAAGTTTAAAAAAGCTAACTTTACTCTCGCGGTTGATTGTAATTGAAATAATTAAGCGCGATCGAGAATTTAGTTCTCTTTTTATTCCCGGACTACCAAAGCTTGTTCTATAAGGAAAATTCTCTTGAGAAATTCTAAAATCTCTAATTTCCCAACCTTCTAAATCTAGGTCTTTCGGATAACCTGTGTTTGCAAAATCAGGGGCGTGAACGAAGATGGAAGCATCTAACAGTGTTTCCTCAAGGGAAATTTGCAATACATGGCGATCGAATGGATAATTTTTTGTGTCCCAGTTGTGATATAAAGTTGCGCTAATCTCCTCTTCAGACCAGAATACGTTTTTATTTGCCTTAAATGTATCCGAAAAATTTTCGCTTCGGGAAAAAGTGGTGTAATTCTTGCTAACTTCCTTGCTATTGACAACCTTCAGGCTTTCCAAAGGTTTTGGAGTCTCAAAAGGACAAACGCTCCAGACCCAGAAGTTTGCATAAAACGACTTCTCTGCTGGATGAAAATCTCGCAAGGATGTCAAGTAAACTCCAATTTGACAAGTTTTTGGAGATGTAACAGCCTGCGCCTGAACTGGTAAAGTTTGAGACAGCCAGCAGCTAAAAACGGCGAGCAGCAAGCAACCAATTAGGGGTAGTCCCTTGACAACTCCTCTAACTGCAGGATGATGCAGTTTAGAAATATATTCCCTCACTCATCAACTCCTTTGCTAAGCAACCCCTGATTTTACCATCTAAGGATGCTTGCAGAAAGTTTATTAATTGTCTATCCACATACGATCGCCACCTAGGAGATGACGATCGCGTTCAGACCGATAAACGAAATTGTCAAAACCCGAAATAAAAGGCGACGGTCTAGCCACATTGCCTGCTTTGCTTGCCCTGCTTCTGCTGTTAATTGGGAAAAGACGGTGGCAAGAGCGCCTGCAAAGATATAGACTGCGGCCAGGTGAATTCGATCGACCAGGGTCAGGCTTTCCGTGCGCCCCATAACCGACTCACAGCCCTGCATATTGACCAATCCCGAAAACAAACAAGCCACCAGTAACCTCGTCCGACCCCTAACCAAACTAGGCCCTCGAGTTTCACAGAAGAAAGATAGCACCGCCGATCGCCAAAGGGATCTACTGGTCGTTACACCCCGGTAGTCAGCTTAAAGAAGCTCGCATATTTGACCCGCTGGATTGGGATCAAAACACTCAAGCGAGAGTAGACCCTCGGCCTCGGCGGGCAAAAAAGCGCTCCTTCGCTGCTGCCAGTAAGCCTTCTAGGGCTTCGCAGATCAAATTGAGAAACAAACATATTTTTGTATCTGCCTTTAGATACATTTTTTATCTTTCTTTAGGTATACTTTGTTAAAAGGAGTTGCGGTAGAGCCTGCGTTAGCTACGCTATGGCAGAGGTTGGTAGGGGCTACTGTTTTTACTCTGAGTAGTGCTTTAAAAATATAAAAGCCAGTGCCAAGCATGAATCATTTAGAACTCGAACAAGAAATTGGGAAAATGGCTATAGCGATGATGAGTCGCAATAGCTTAATTGGTAAAGATTTGATTGCGGATCTCAGGGGGCGGCTGTCTGTTGACAGTGTAGCTGCTTTGATGATTGTCAGTATGGAGCGTTTGATTTGGTCTGACTGCGAGTCCGTGATCTGGAGTTTGAGTTATTTGATTCCTGCTGACGTGATGGAAGAAATTCGCCGGATTACGTCGCTGATTGTTTGCCAGCGGTTGATGGGCAAGGGTTTTGTGCTGGGGAAGGATTTTAGTATTGATACTGGAGGCATGCTGCTGTTGAGTGAGAATGCTAAAACAGCGGTTGTGCTTGCTTGAATTGGGCAAGCAGAAGTTGGAGCACGAGCACAATGAGATTTGCAGTTGGACTTTGGGCGCCCTAGCACTCTTTGTGTAACTGCAAACCTAATTCCGGAGGCGGTAATAGTTCCGTGATTCACGCCCAGAAGAGATTCCTAGCAGCTCCTAATAGCTATGAGTGCGGTTATCTAAAAAACTATTTTTCCAGAGTAAAATAGTTTGTTTCGCTAGACAATGGTTGAGTTTGTTAAGGGCAGTTTGTACGGGCGATCGCCCTGTATCAAATTTTTCAGAGTTTTAGTGGAATTACAGTTTTACTCGGGCTATAATTTCAGGTAGAATCATCCCTAAGATAGATACAAAATATTATGAACTTAATTCAAAACTTGGAAGCGGCTTGGTATTACCACCTGGGTTCGCGCCACCTCGAAGCTAACGATGATCATGCTGCTCTGGCGAACTTTAACAGAGCTGTGAATTTGCAACCCGATCATTATAAGGCTTGGTTCGGGCGAGGCATGGCTTTGGGGAACTTAGAACGGCACTTAGAGGCGTTGAAGAGTTTTGATCAGGCTTTGGCGGTGCAGCCGAATGCGAGCTTTGGCTGGCACAACCGGGCGATTGCTTTAGGAAAGTTAGGTCAGCGCTTGGAGGCTCTCAACAGTTTTGACAGGGCTTTGGAGTTCAACCCCTGCGCGGCGAGTATTTGGCACAACCGGGGACTGACGCTGATCGATATGGGGCTTTATGATAAGGCGGTTCAGAGTTTTGATCGCTCTTTAAATTTGCACCCGGAGGCTGCTTGGGCGTGGTACAACCGAGGTAATGCTCTGTTGGAACTCAAGCTTTACTATCTGGCGCTCAACAGTTTTGACAGGGCGATCGAGTTTAACCCAGACGACTCGAAGGCTTGGTACAATCGCGGTATAGCAGCCAACTCAATGGGACTTTACAAACAAGCAGTAGCTAGTTTTAGTCGATCGCTCGCTCTGAAACCGGGCAGGGCCGAAGCTGTGGGCGAACGGAGAGTTGCTTTGGGCAAATTAGTAGGTTTAAATGAGAGAAATGCCAAGTTCACTCCCACATCTGAGTGTCCCTTGGAAGATTATTTGATTTGGTACAACCGGGGTGTGGAATTGGCGCGAAAAGGCTGCTACTCCGAGGCGATTGCTTGCTACGAAATTGTCTTAGAAATAAATCCTGATTTTGCTAATGCTTTTTACAATAAAGCTTGCTGTTATGCGCTACTGGGATTTGCTGATTTGGCCCTTGACAATTTGCAGCGGGCTGTGGAGTTGATCCCTACTTTATACCGAGAACTAGCTTTAGCTGACCCGGATTTAAGCTGCATTTGGAAACAAGAACGTTTTGAAGCACTGATCCAAGGTTGATTTTAAGCAAAAAACAGCTCGCCGATCGGGCGAGCTGTTGTAATTGGGCGGCGCCAATTCGATCGCTCGACAGTATTTTTGCCATCTTTAGCTATCGCACAGAAACTCTGATCGAGGGCTTGATCGGTCTGTTGGCAACTACGAGCACCCGGTAGATTCCAGACTCGGGAAGTTGAGCAAAAGTTTGACCTTCGCCTTGATCCAGGAGTTGTCCCGAGGGAGATTGGATCGCCAGATCTAGATTTTTGTTGCTAGCAGTTACCCTGATTGTCTGTCCCTGTTTGCCTGGAACCGTGAGGGGCTGGATTTGGTAGCCGGACATTTTGAGTTTGACTGTGGCTTCTTTTTCTCTGAATGCTATAGGAATTGGGCGATCGGGCCTATAAGTCCACTTGGCGTTAAAGTCGCGTCCGAGTACGAAGCTGCTGGTTTCACCTTTCGGCGTAACTCGCACGCGGTAGATGCCGGACTCTGGCAACTGGCCGATCCACTGATTGTCTGTTTTTTCAATAACCCCCATATTTTCACCATTGGGACTGTACAGTTCGGCTGTCAGTTGTCCCGCCCACAGGGAGAGAGTGAGTTCCCGCCCTTTGACGCCTTCAAAAATATAGGTGGTGGGTTTGTTGATGGTTTCTCGAATTTCCGAGCTTGACATTCGCTCAATCGGTTCGAGGTTGGGAACTGATCCAGAGGTAGCAGGTTGGTTAAAGGTTTCTGTAATTTCCTCCGCAGCCATCCGCTCGCTCGGTGCAATTTTTGGAGCTACAGGGCTTGCAAATACAGATTTTACCGTCATCATGAGTAGCATTCCAGTCAGTAAAATTAATTTTTTCATGTCGCACTTCCGATTGGTAATGAGTTGTATATGGTTACTTGTGTTTGCCTGTTTTCACCGGATCTCATTGGGCGATCGGCTATAGCAGTATGGAGGATACACCTAAATATCCCGTACTTGCACAAAAGCTGCTGGTAGCCAATTGGCAGTGCAGGAGCTAAGTAGTAGCCTCGGTTTGTCGGGACATTTCAATGATACTCCTTAGGCATAATATCATCCGAGAATATTACTAATTTGCTCGAGGAAAATTCAAGCTTTCTCCGAAGATATTCGTAAAAAAATGCCGACACCCAAAAAACGCGGTTTCCAGGCTCTGGGACGAGCGTTGCTACTAGAAAACGGGTAGCACCAGCACGGGGTGACGGCCCCTACTGTTACTTAGTTTTGGACGATCGACTAATTAGGGCTTGCTTGATAAGTACAGAAAGGTTACACGGGCTGGGTTATTCGATCGCGCGATCATCCGTCAGGTCGCCGTGAAAAACAGCTAAAAGAGCTTCGGAAGCCGTGCATTAACACCTGCGATCGTGTACAAAAAAGCTGAGCTTGCCCCAAGCCCCCCATCCGAGTTTGAACTGCCCTTCGGAGGCAGCTTGTCACAAGATAACCGTTGGGTAAAGATGGCCCAAGTAATACCGTGGTCAGAATTTGAATCAGAATATGCTCAAAACTTCACAACAGTTATGGGTGCACCAGCCAAATCCTTTCGGATGGCGTTGGGGGCATTAATTATCAAAGAAAAACTGGGAATTAGCGATCGTCCAAGAGTCGAACAAATCCGCAAAAATCCCTATTTACAATACTTTATCCGTCAATTAAGCTACAGTAACAAGCTGCCATTTGACCCATCACTATTAGTTCATTTTAGGCAAGGAATTAGTTGGAATCTAATTAATAAAGTGAACGAAGTAATGGTCAAGAAAATACTATCAACCGCCACAGGTAAACCCGAAAAAAAAGATCAGGACGCAAAAAATGAGTTACAAAATCGAGAAAAACTAATGTAATCATAAATGCGACTTGCGCCCCCGCCGACATTACCTATCCAACCGAATTAAGACTATTAAACCTTGCCAGAGTTCACACAAAAAAAATATAGATGTTCTCTATAAATCCATAAAATACAAGCGAAAAAAAAGCCAATAACCTACCGTAATCCAGAAAAAAAACTACTTAGCAGTAGTCAAACAACGACGATAGACTCTAAACAAAAAAAGACAAGCAAATAAAAAACAACTCTAATATATCACAATAAATTTACCTCATATTGAACAGCTAATAGACTTAGGCACGACCCTAAAAAGTCTGAACAAAAAGCAATATAAAACCAGGCTATTCCTCATAGGAGTGTATCGCCAACAGCAATGGTTATTTGAAAATAAGAAATAGAGTATTGAGCAGAGAATAGTAAGTTTAAACCAACCCCACATCCCTTCCACTGTTAAAGGAAAAGCAGGGAAAAAAGTAGAGTTTAGAGCCAAACTATCAGTCATTTGCTTTGAAATATATGTGTTTTTAGACCGAATAAGCTGGGATATTTTAAACGAATCAGGAGACTTAAAAGCACAAGTAGAAGCCTATTATAAATTTACAGGACACTATCCTTAATCAGTTCATGCCGTTAGCGAAGCCCTCGAAGAGGATCCCATTTATCGTACAAGAGAAAACCGAGCCTGGTGTAAAGAAAAAGGAATTAGAATCAGTGGATCTCCTTTGGGAAGACCCTCAGCAACAGTCAGTAAAGAAAAAAAAGCAAGCTAAAGAAGATGAGAGAATTAGAAATGCAATTGAGGGTAAATTTGGGACTTGCGTAAACGAAGATTCAGTCTGAATAGAGTGAGGGCAAAACTTGATAATACTTCTGAAACAGTTATTGCTATTACTTTTTTAGTAATAAACCTTTCTACCTGGTTGCGCCTGGTTTTTTGTGTGTTTTTATGTCGTTCGGGCAAAACAACACCTGTTTTTGGATTGAAAATAATTTCTCATTATACTTGGAGGAAATTAACGCATGAAAAAATTATCTTAAATCGAGCTTGAATATATCGATCGCTCCTGTTATTGGTTTGCGATTCTTATTCAGCAAGCCCTAACTAATCTAGGCAATTTACCGCAGGCAATCGCCTACAAACAACGGATGGAAATTGAAAAAATGTTCCGTGATTGTAAAAGTGAAGGCGAGAATTTAGAAGGAACCGGGTTAACAGGATACCGACTAATTAAGATAATTTTATTGATGACAATCTCCTACAGTCGTGACATTATTGAAGGCACTATAGTCAAAAGAAAGAATTTACAAAAATATGTATCTCACCCCAACGAACGTCAAAGAACTTATCGCGCCCCGTAGTACATTTGGGATTGGGAATGATAGCCAACAGTGGATTAACTATCTCGAAAAATCTGCTGAAACTGTAGAAGAGTTAATCGGAACTTACCCGCTTTGGGGGGCGTTCGGGAGGCTGTATTTCTTTTGCGATATAGGTTTGGGGATTTGAGCATTAGACATATGTAGTCATGTATAGCCTTTCTCTGTAACATGTTCCGACGTGCATAGGCCTCCGTGGGCATAGGGCATAGGGCATACCTCACCACGCTTGAGAACCGCTATAATTAAGATTTTATTAATCTTTGCCTACTACCTCTTGTGAGATAGTGGAATTAAGCAAAAACCCCGCTGCATAAGGGTTTCCAGGACTTGTAGTCCTGTAAAAGATTTTCCAAAACCGGGAAAGTCTCACCCCGAATTTGTTTGGACCGGAACGATAGCGAGCAGGCGGGGGAAGTTCCGGTTAATGAATTTAACTCGTAATAAGCGTCACTTTTATCAACCACAGGAAGTCCGCTTTATGTCAATCTTATGTAGCAGCTAATCTCCCCTTCTCATAACGAGGCCATCTAGACTTGGGTTTTATCTCCATGAGTCTTGGCTTGCCTCGCCGAATTTTTCCCCCTGCGGTAATTTTATGACCATTACCCGGAGGTTGATTGGGTAAGGCTTCATAGTTCCCTGTTTGGGCTTGTCGCTTAAACCATAAGCCGATCGTGTTGCGACGCTCTGTTGAACAGAAAACTTGCTTCACTAATAATTTTCAAGCCATCGAGTCCTATGGCTTCGATCACCTTCTGACAGAGGTCGTAACTGTAGGGTTTGGGCTAGGAGCGATCGCACAGCAGGATGAGAGGCCAGTTTCAGTTTACGCTATAACCGCCAAGGCGGTTGCTATACCTCTAATAGAAGCCTTCCCACGATCTGGCCTGCCCATCGCGATCGGGAGCGACGTGCGACTAGAAGGCAGACAGCACCATAGAAGAAAAGCATGACAAGCTATCCGATCGACGGGCGTGAGCTTTACCGCTTCACAGCTTTAAACATCTCGCAATTATATTTCGCTGTATTTCAGATGTGCCGGAGTACAGGATGCTGCCAACAGAATCGCGCAGATCGCGCTCAATCTCGTGATCGGTCAGGTAACCATAACCCCCGAACACACGGATTGCGTCTAGAGATGACTGCACGTAACTCTCAGAAACATGAACCTTGGCTATAGCTGATTCCATTAGCGAGGGTAGGTTTTTTTCCTTCAAGTATCCGATCCGGTAAACCAGCGGACGACAGGTCTCCAAGCGAATCTTCATTTCTACAATCAGATTGGCTACCGACTGAAACTTGCCAATCGATTGACCAAACTGCTTGCGCTTGCGGGCATGATCAATACATCTTTCCAACTGCCACTTCATGTGACCCAGGCAGGTGGCGAGGATGCAACCACGCTCCCACTCCATAGAACATTCAAAGAGTTCCACTCCTCGACCTTCGCGTCCAACCCGATTTGTGCATGGGATTTTACAGTCGTTAAACGTCACTTTTCCCATCAGTGCCGTTCGCAGTCCCATCTTTTCGATACTAGAGCTAACGCTTAATCCTGGGGTATTGCGATCGATAATGAAAGCCGTAATTCCCATCAGACCGAGTTCCGGCTTGAGGGTCGCATAAGCTACAAACATATCTGCTACAGGAGCGTTAGTCACGAACATCTTCGTGCCGTTGAGCACGTAATGGTCTCCATTGAGCTCCGCCCGAGTTTTCATCGCAAAGATATCAGAACCAGCATCAGGTTCCGACGCAGCATTTGCTCCAATCAGCGTGCCATCAGACAAAGATTTGAGATACTTCTGCTTCTGCAAATCGGTCCCGTAGAGCAGAATTGGTATTGAGGTCGTCCACAGGTGAGCATTTAATGAGAAAAGTAAACCTTGGTCACGACAACCGTAACCGAGTGCCTCCATCACAGCGATTACATCGGTTATAGGAAATCCCATGCCGCCGTACTCTTCGGGAATGGGCATTCTTAGTAATCCAAAATCAGCACAGCGCTGCCATGCTTCGCGGCTGAAATGTCCTTCAGCGTCACGCACAATCAAATCGCTATCGAGTTCTGAGTGGGCGAATCGGATGGCATCGTCTTGCAGCTTCTGCTGCTGTTGCGATAACTCTAAGTCCATTTAATTTCCTTCCTGCGATGACTGAGCGAGAGCCTGATAATCGATCTTGTCCGTTGATGTCCTGGGAAGGCGATCGCAGAAAATGAACCTGTCTGGAATCATGTAGGACGGCAACAAGTCGGCACAAAATGATTTCATTTGGATTACGGAAGGACGCTCTTGAGTTGCCGAGGCAACATAGGTTAGAATCTTCACACCGTCTGGTTCCGAACGAGCGATCGCCGCTACCTCTGTCAACTGCTCGTGGCAATACAGCGCCTTCTCAATCTCTGCTAGCTCGATACGATAACCCCGACGCTTAACCATCCGATCGCGCCTACCGACGTAAATATAGCCAGCCTCTGGCTCAAAACGAACCACATCACCTGTGTTGTACCAACGCCGTTCATCTCTCTCCATGAACCGAGTTGCATCCTCTTCCGGACGATTCCAATAGCCAGCACAGACAGAAGGCCCTGCAATATACAGAAGACCTTCACCCCCATCCTTGACTAACTTGCCACTTTCGTCGAGTACCATTGCCTCGCAGTAGGAACAGGGGTATCCAATGGGGTAGGGTTTGCTCCGCTCTTGGGGGATTGGGGTCTCAATTTTGGCTGCCGTACAGACGTTGGTTTCTGTGGGTCCGTAGAGGTTGTAATAGGTTGGATCGGTCCACAAGTTCGTCAGGCATCGCAGGTGCTTGACTGGAAAGACTTCGCCTGCAAATAGGACAAGACGCACAGAGCTGGCATCGACGCTTTCCAGCTTGCCAAATTGAACCATCATCGCCAATATTGACGGAGCCGAATACCATACAGTAATTCTTCTTTCGGCTATGAACTGTGCAACCTGTCTAGGATTTTGACCTACGTCTTCAGCGATCAGGTGCAATGAAGATCCATGCTTAAGCGAGACGTACAAGTCTAGGACCGATAAGTCGAAGTGAAAGGGTGCGTGACTGGAAAATCGATCCTCCGGCACGGGTTGGAATGTTTCAGAACACCAATCTACAAAGGCGCAGGCGTTGGAGTGGGTGAGCATCACGCCTTTGGGCTTTCCTGTAGAGCCGGAGGTGTATAAGATGTAAGCCAGGTCATCCTTGGTGCGTTCTGTTGCCTTGCTAGGCAAGGGGTCTTGCAGCAGCACTTCCTTCCATCTCGTGCATTCATCCTCCCTATTTGCCTCGTCACCGCTATAAGGCACAGAAACCACCGTGTCAGGTAATAAGTTGCCACCCGCTGCGGCTTTTAGTGGCTTGACTAGCCGATCGTCGAGGAAGAGGGCTTTAACGTTGCACTCAGCGAGTATCGTGTAGTTGCGTTCCACGGGAGATGTCCAGTCGGCGGGGACATAGGCAGCTCGGCATTTGAAGATGCCGAATATAATTGCTACTGCCTCGATACTCTTGGGCAGGATTATCCCGACGCGATCGCCCGCCCCAATCTTTCTGCTGGATAAGAAACTCGCGACCACTGCGGCTAGGGAGTTCAATTCTAGATAAGTTAGAGATCGTCCGTCTGGTCCAACAATCGCAGTCCGGTTGGGAAACCTATCAACGCTAGCTTCGATGTAATCAGCTAGGTGAACACCTTGTTTTGAGCCTGGCATAAAACCCTCACTCACTGCTTTTGCTGCTTCTGGAGCTTTCTTTCAATGAAAGGGACTAACCCATTAATCGTACCGAAGTTGGTGTCATCAGCCTCCATAGCTCCCACCTCAATCTCCCACTCGGACTCAATGAAGCTGACCATTTGGACTGTTCCTAGGGAGTCTAGTATTCCCTTACGCAGTGGAGTGTCATCTTGCAAATTTTCTTCCGACTCGTCCAGTAGTAGTTCGCTCAGGATAAACTGCCTTATCTTTGTTCTGATATCATTCATCACCTTTCTCACTACTGATAAATTTAGAGCATCTCTGTCCCAGTTGCCGCATATATCCCGCTTGTTTGCTTGTGTTTGCCGTAGAGTTCAACATTATTAAATTAGGCTCTCTATCAGTTCGGACCTCATTCTAAGATTCTCAAACTCTGCTGCCTTGTTCGGTATCCCTAGCGGCATAGGACCCAGTTTTGTGTCTCCCCAGCGCATGACCGCTGCAACTGCTTGTGCGTTACCTCCAAACATATAGAGAAGAACGAGGTCACCGTGTTGAAGTTTGCCCAGACATGCTGCATGATGCAGGCTGACTGGCATAATGGCAGGACCAATGTTTCCATACCAAGGATATGTATTGATGGTACGTTCCGGATCAATTTCCAGAACCTTGGCTGAGTAGTCGGCAAGCCAAGCGGTTGCCGTGTGAAAGATAAAAAACTTGATATCCTCAATCTTCACATTTGCAGCTTCCAGTGCTCCCTCCGTGCATCGGCGTAGGTAGGGACCAAATGAGACACGGATGGCTTGCATGGTGTTGTTTGTTGTCACCAACTTTATTTTCGTGCCCCCTGTTGTGCTATTAGTCAGGTCAGGGGCAGCCTCCAGTCCCCATGCCCCGCATGTCTCGCCGGTATGGATGCTTTTAGCACCAAGCCAACCGTAGCCCTGTTTTTCCTGGCTAATGATAAACGCACCCGCACCGTCACCAGTTATTCTAGAAGAAGCATCCAGCTCGTCTATTGCTCGCGAGAAGTTGGTAGCAGTCACAACCAATACGTTACGTGCCTGACCCGATTGCACGAAAGCACAAGCGGTCAGGAGTGCGGTCAAGCCTCCAGCACAGGTGGCGTCAATATTAAATGCACCCCCTTGATAGTCGAGTTTTTTGGCGATGAAAGCTGCGTCTCCTACACCCATGCGATCGGGGAACATGGAATGAGAGATCAGAAGATCGATCTCTGTAGGAGGGATGTTTGCGACCTCAATTGCCTTTCGAGCTGCTCTCAGTGCAAGGCTCGTTGTCGTCTCGCCCGGTTTGAGTACCCTTCGCTCTATAGTTCCGTGAAAGGGATCGTCTAAGTATGGAGCCATTGTAGCATCAAAAAGCAAGCTGTCGGTTTCCCTGGTTATTCTAGCCTCTTGGGCTTTATGCCCGTTGGCTTTTGCTTTCTTTTTAAACCATCTCTGCTCTGCTTGTGCAATCTCGGGATATTTCTGACGCCAATAGTCATTGTCGCGTACTTCGTCTGGCAATATGACAGCCAGAGAGCGGATACCTGCTGATAACATAAAAAACCCCTTAGGTAGAAAAACTGTGGGCTGTCGCTATGCGCTACTTCACTTCCTCGGAAATATAGCCTAAAAAGTGGGTTGGAAGGCTTTATCAGTAAGATTGCCTAGTAGCTTGTGCCAGACGTGGTTTTTGTCCTGTTCAACTTTGGTAACTATTTCCTTCATTTTGCGGAGTACCTCTGGGGTCTCCTCATCGTAGACATCACCTTGTAGAAGTTTAAGGACATCTAGTCGATACATTGGATCGTTGACGAACTGGGTGAACAGGACGTTCAGTCGATAGTAGAGTGTGATAAAGTCATACCAATTCCGAGTTCCGCAGCGCATTGTGTGCTCAAATATTTTGAATTGTTCTTTACTAAAATCGCCTTTCTGGGCTGCTGCCAAAATATCAGATGATGCAATGCGTGCGCTGTTTAGAGCAATGCTGACCCCACTTGAGAAGATAGGATCGACAAATCTTCCTGCGTCGCCCAAAAGCACGAAGCGATCGCCGCAGATCTGCTTCATGGCATAGCTATAGTCGCCCTCTTCCTTAAATGGTCGAATCCGCTCGGCTTTCTGAAGTTTTTCATACAAATCTGGTCGGGTTTGGATGTACTTCCAAAACCAGTCTTCTCGCTCTTCCTTAATTTTAGGAAAGTTCTGTCGTTGAGTGACGATGCCGATACTGGTGGTCGTTTTGGTAATTGGAATCTGCCAAATCCAGGAATTCCTCATTGGCAAAAAGTGGACGGCGATGTAGTCTGCTATGTCCGAGCCGCCGCGATCGTAGCCTTCAAACCAGGTATGATAGGCAACTTGATTAAATACCGGGTCTACTACCTTTAACTTCAACTGATTGCCAAGCAAGGTATTGCGACCACTGGCATCAACAACCATGTCTACGTTGACGGACATTTCTTTCTCGCCCATGTAGAAGTGTATCCGAGGTCTCGGGTCGCTATCGAAATCAACCCTCCGGACTTTTACACCTTCGTAAACAGTCGCTCCCAGGTTCTTGGCGTGCTCTAGCAGCATCAAGTCGAACTTACCCCTATCTACATGATAGGTATACTCTTTGTCAACACCTTCCATCTTCCGTTCATCAAAGCGGATGTCTGCAAAGTATTCATTAGGTAGATCGCTCCAGTCGTGCTGATAGGTGCGGGAATTCATGCTGGCTGTCCAGACAGCACCAACCTTGTGGGGAAACTTCGCTTCTTCCATCTGATCGAGAAAATCAAGCTCTTTAAACACCCTAGTTGATGATGGAACCAGAGACTCGCCTACATGAGGGCGCGGAAATAGCTCCCGTTCAAACACAACACAGGATAAACCCGCCTTTGCCAGGTACGCAGCTGTAGCTGCTCCGGCAGGACCGCCTCCAATGATACCAACCTGGAAATCTGCTAATGATGAAGACAACATAAAACTCTGCTGATTGTGCTTAGGTGAGTGAGGCAAGAGAAAATAGGAGAAAGCATTCCCCGGCCTCCATCAAAATTAGTGCGATCAAGTATTAATAGGGCCTTGCCAACTAACAGACGAAAACATCCCCGATTGGAGATGTTTTTACTTTATGACTAACAAGTATCCCCGGCAAGGGAATTGCTCTGTCCAGTAATGCGTTGCATAGGTTTACTAACAGCCTGACAGTTCTCAAGCTTGTGGAAATCCTTAGCCTAATTACAGGGTTCCCTAAGCGTTGGGACTACGTTTGGACTGCCGAAGCTGCCTATTAGCGTGGAGCTTCTCTCCACTGATACGGCTCCAGCCGGAAATCAGAGCAATTCACCCAAGCAATTTTTGGGACTTTTGTTAACTAATAGGACCGTAAAACCAATTGGCGGGTGCTTCTGTATCCTCACTTGCGTAATAGTCATACAAGTTTTTGGCAAATTCCTCTCGGGAGATGGAACCATTCTTGTCCGTATCAAGATGGGAAAAAGCTGTCTTAGCGTCTGCTTCGGAAACCCCTACTGCTTTCAAGAAAGCAGACAACTCTTTTTCATCAATGCTTCCGCCGCCATCAAAATCAATGGCATCATAAAGCACCTTATTTAAGTCCGTACCCATTGTGGCTGCGTTTGGCGACCCGAAAAAACGTTCGGTTGCCTTAAGGTATTCCTCCAGAACTACTTTATTGTCACCATCCACATCAGCGGGTTTGAAATAACCATCCCATATGACACGATAAGCAGACGTGATTTTATCATGCTCTGGAGAACCTGAATTAACACCCAGGTTTTGAGCGACCTTTTGAGCTATTTTGTCAAAGTCGGATACTTCTACAACTCCATCATTAGATGAGTCGTATTTCTTGAACGCCAAGGAAATCTTTTTCGTTTGAAATTGGGAGAGTGCCATAGCTGTACTCCTTAGTAGTGTGTTAGTGAATAATTGCTTTAGAGCATAATATTACGAAACAGCCAGGTCAAGCATATGTTACATATGTTAATAACTGTGGAAAAAGCCGTTTTAGAAGGCTAGGCTTTATAAACATCTTTCTTAACAATAAAGTTGTCAAAAAGTAATATCTTTGAAATTGAACGCTCGGGCGATGGCCAAGGAGTCAGGTTAAAATGATCGATCAATGGGTAAGGCAAGAATTAGAAAAAACTCAATTGAGAGACGCAAGAAGAACAAATAGATTCATGAAAATTGTTTCTAACTTGATTGATAAACCAATATCCAGTGTACCTCAAGCTAGTGGTACATGGGCAGAAACTAAGGCTACTTACGATTTCTGGGATTCACCATACATAAAACCAGCTCAGCTTAGGAGAGGACACGTAGATGCGACGCTTTCAAGAATCAAAAATCATCAAATTATCTTGGCAATACAAGATACAACCGAATTAAATTACACTACTCATAAAGCAGTAAAAGGAGTCGGATATCTTGATAGTAAATATGCTCAGGAATTGAAAGTACATTCAACTTTGGCAGCCACAACACAGGGGCTACCATTAGGAATTATCGACCAATATGTGTGGGCGAGAGACCTAAAATCTTTAGGTAAAGCTGATCAACGTTATCAAAACTTAACAGAAGAAAAAGAAAGTCAAAGATGGCTTGATTCTTTAAAAAACACGTCATCTATCATCCCTGATTCACAACAAGTAGTCACAATTGCCGATGGCGTTCCGCCCCAGAAGCTAGGAGAAGCGGACTTTTATGACTTGTTTGCGTGTGCGAACCGTGAGCAAGCAGATTTTTTGATTCGACCTACTCAAAACAGATGTTTAGAGTCTTTATCGAACCATCTTAAAGAAGAGATGGAATCGAGGGAGCCACAAGTCATAATGACTGTGGAATTGAAACGCAATCCCACTCGGCAATCTCGACTGGCAACTTTAACTATTCGGTATCAGACTTTAACTATCCAACCACCGCAAAATCGTGCTAAAAAAGAACAATTAAATCCGATTGAACTGCAAGTTATTTTAGTCAAAGAATCACAACCACCATCTGAGTCATCAGAAATTGAGTGGTGGCTGGTGACAACTTTACCTATTACTTGTATTGAGGATGTGACTACTTATGTGAGATGGTATAGTTATCGTTGGTTGATCGATCATTATCATTATGTATTAAAAAGTGGTTGTGGCATTGAGAAGCTACAATTAGAAACAGCAAAAAGGTTAGAAATGGCTTTAGCTACTTATTCTATCGTAGCTTGGCGTTTGCTTTATATTACTTATGAAGCTCGGCTCGCGACCGATGCTAGTTGTGAAATTATGTGAGAACCTCCAGAATGGTAGGCTCTTTATGCAACAATTCATCACAAAAATTATCCTCATTCTTACCCGCCGACCTTAGGGGAAGCGGTTGGTTGGATTGCTAAATTGGGAGGTTTTTTGGGACGAAAACATGATGGTGTTCCAGGAGTTAAGACTTTGTGGCGTGGATTGAGAAGATTGGATGATATTACGATGGGTTGGCTGCTATTTAATCAACTGAAAACAACTTGAATTGGTATTTTTATACGGGTAAAATAGCTGTGATGACAAATTGTGTTGAGGAGATAAGTAATAATTTTGGTAAACCGCGGTGAGCCAATGGCAGAAAAACATTTTATTCTGTTTGTCCAAAATGTGCGAGCGGGACAAACCCCGATCGCGCTTGAGCAAACTCATTGAAAGACGGAGACATCAATGAACACTCTTTAGCAGAAGAATTCGTATTTTATCAGAAGCGATCGCCCCAATAGCTCCTACACAAGTAGTTACTTTTGTCAATTTTATTGTTAAGAAAGATGTTTATAAAGCATAGCTAGAAGGACGGAGTTTTAAACCCTATTTTCTGATAAGGGAATGGAAATGTTGGGTAGGTCTTGGCAAAACAGTACCTTTGAGCAAGAGGAATCCGCCTCGGAAGAGGGAAAGCGTGAGGAGAAGACCGCTAGCCCTGTTAAGGTGTGATAGACCTCAACAATATCTAAAATGCGAGTTCAATTGAGAGCGAATCTTTAACGGCACCTAAAGGCGGGCGCTCCTGATTTGGTGTAGAACTTGAGAGTTCAGTTCCCGCTTTTAGGTGCCGTTATTCTACGGGGCTGCGGTTCCCCCTGAAAATTGGAGTGTTTTTGCCGAGTGCGAGCGACAACAGCTAGCAGAGATTTTATTAGATTTACCCGCGAGGGTACATTTAAAAAAATTCCTTAAACGGAACTTACCCCGGCAGTGGGTTGTTCCGGGGGCTGTATTCTTTGTCGAGTGTCGGTTTTAGCGACTTGACTGCCGACAGCCTGGAGTCATGTATTTAAGATGTTCTTAATATTTAGGGCGAGAGTATTGTTCTTTCATGAATTTAAGCAAAAACCCCGCCACATAATGCTTGTCAAAGATTGTAGTCATGTAAAAGACTTGGACGATCGGGGCAAGTCTCACCTCGCAATGCTTTACAGACGCAACTTACCCCGTGTGCGAGGTAAGTTCCGCTTAAACAACCTCGTGAGCCTAAGAAAAAAAAGGAGCCACCTTATTGCAACTCACGTCACCGTCATGTGTCAACTGCCAGACTTCTGGAGCAAGATCAGCAGCCACCTTGACAGGGCTAGCACTGCGCACCTTACCACTTGTAATGGCGGGTGCCGGTTAGTATCTTTGATACAAACGAGTTTACCACTGCCAAACCCCCGACGACACGAGGTTGATTTGTACTAGGAACCTGACAGAATTTTCAGGTAAGCTTGTACTGTGTTGAACAAGCCCATTTCTAGCGCTTCCGCAATTAAAGCATGACCGATCGATACTTCTAGTATATCAGGAATAGAGCAAAATTTAGCTAGGTTTTGCAAGTTTAAATCATGTCCGGCATTGACTCCCAAACCTGCTGATTGAGCCGCTTTAGCTGCTAACACATATTGTTGAAAAATAAATTCTACTTTGCCTTCGCGAAAAGCTGTTGCGTAGGCTTCTGTGTACAGTTCTACTCTGTCTGCTCCAACTTCTTTTGCTAGCGGCATGAGAGCTGCATCTGCGTCCATAAACAGACTGACTCTGATGCCGTTGTCTTTTAATTTTTGAATGATTGGTAAAAGCCGATCGCGATTTTTGGGAATATTCCAACCGCTATCCGATGTTAGTACGTTGGGAGCGTCCGGCACCAAGGTACACTGAGCTGGTTTTACGTCGCAAACTATATCCATAAATGGCGGCTGAAACGGATTTCCTTCGATGTTGAACTCGACAGTTAGCATTTTGGCTAATTCGTAAACATCGGCAGGTTTGATGTGCCTTTCGTCGGGGCGGGGATGGACTGTAACGCCGTGGGCTCCGGCGGCGATTACTGTTTTTGCGGCTTCCGTAACGCTGGGGATACCGATGCTTCGAGAGTTTCTGAGGAGGGCGATTCTGTTGATGTTAACGCTGAGTTTAGTCATGGGATGTTAATCTTTAAGGTTGATGCTACTATATTAATCGCTTTCGGTACGAAACCTTGAGCCTATTGCGGTAGTGTTAGGGCATTCTCAGAGTAAAATTTAGCTTCTGCAAGCGGTAAAGTTTCTGCAAAAAAAGCCTCAGCTATTTGCTGTTTTGCAGCCAAATCTTCTAGATTTGCAATGCAGAAAAGCGGTGCGACGCGCTCGACTATTGCGGGCGGAAAGTCTCGGCTAAAATATTTGAGTTCAAAGTCGTATCTGTGGGGACGGTAAATCATTCCCAACAGTTCGACTAAGGGTAGAAGAGTCCAATCGTGGTAGTTGCCGATCGCATCTACTAAATGTCCGCGATAAATCTCTTTTTTTACCAGAGGTTGCAACAAATCAAAACGGATTTTAATTTCGTTGAATCTGGCTAGCATTTGGGAAAAATGCTTGTTTGTATCCAAATGAGGCGCTACAATTAGATTAGCTTTGTCAAAGGCGATCGGCACTTTCCCGTGTCTCTCTATTTCTAGAAAATCGTTGCGGCTGCTGCGCCGGAAAACGGCGAAATCAATTAGCAAAAACGGCGGGGTTTCTTTGAGCCGCCAGAAGCACTGCGACTGACCGTGCCAAGCGGGTTCTGGAACTCGATATTTGAGTTCGATTTCGCCAATTTCTGTAAGGGCTTTTTCAACAATATCAAAGGTTTGTTGTACGCAGTTATCTTCAACCACAACGGCAATATCGAGGTCTGACCAATCGTCGGTGTATCCGTGGGCTGCTGAACCTCCTTGCCACAAACCGAGAACAAAATCTAAAGGTTGTAAGGTTGAAACAATCTTTTCGAGAATGATTTCTCTCATGGAATTAAGCTATACTGTTTGTTTTGATTGTAGCGCCAATTTGGTAAAAGCTGTTTAAAGCAAAGCGCAATTGAAGAAAATTTTAAAACACATAATTCAGAAGTCATATTAAGGAAGCATAATTCAGGAATTATAATTACTACTGAATTCTTTCTTTTCCTACAGAATTCATGCTAAATTATGACTCCTGACCCTGAATTATTTATTGATAAAATCCGCGGCACAAGCGGCGGGCAGCAATAACTGCTATTCGTTGTGTCCCTCAAAGAGGACTGATACATAGAATTTGCTTTCTGTTTTATAGTTTAGCAATTTTGCAGTGGTCATCTCGAATTTATTGATAATTGTTTAAGCTGTGGGTATCAATAACAGCTTGCATCTGGTTCCAACTAAAATCATTCCTGAAGAACTTGTTCTAGTTGGGGCGATCGGCAAAATGGTGCTCAATCGCAATCCCGACAACTGCTTTGCTCAAGCACAAGAGCGTGCAACTTTAACCCCAACAATGGTGTTGAGCTTAAAGAAGATTCCGGTTGCGGATGCTCTCGATCGCGTTGCGAGCCGCATAACCTATGTTTGGGTCTTGATCGTATATTACAGAAGTGAGCGGTGCGATCGCCCGTGCATCCCCAAACTTGTTCAAAGTTTCAACAGCTTTCCGCCGCACGTTTTTATTCTGCTCCTTGAGGGCCTCAAACAGGGGCAGTAAGGCAGGCTCGCCCAGCTTCACCAAAGACTCAAGGGCAGCATCATTGTTGTAATCTGTATCCTGGATTCGATTAGCGGCCCGACAGCCCGTGCATCCCCTAGATTGCCCAAAGCCTTAGCAGCACTTTGGTCTATTCGCCAAGCTTTATCTTTAAGCAACGGAATGAGCGGCTCGACTGCACTGAGATCGCCCAGATTACCTAAAGCCTCCACGGCGTAAAAACGTACCAGGAAACTACTATCAGAGAGGGCATCAAGCAACGGTAAAAGCGATCGGCGATCGTCAATTTTTCCCAAAGCTTGAGCCGCCGCCCTTCGCACCCCTTCATCCTCATCTTTAAGCCTTTCAATCAGCGGTTCCACCGCCCGTAAATCACCCAACTCCTCTAGAGCCTCTGCGGCTGCTTCACGGGTAATGTGCGAAGGCTGTTTCAGAGCTTCGATCAGTGGCTCTACGGCTCGCACGTCCCCAATTTTTGCCAAAGCCCTAGCTGCCTGCCGAGGCTCGTGAAAAGGCCCCTCCTTAAGCAATTGGATCAGCGGTTCGACGGCACGGGCATCACCTAACTCACCCAAAGCATGAGTAACAGCATCGTAGACCTGGATATTTGAATCCCCAAGAGCATTGATAAACGGTACAACTATCCGCTCATCGCCCATACGGCTTAAAGCCCTGGCAACCTCGGAACGCGCGTAGCTGTCTTGCTCATTTTTAAGAGCGTCGATTAGTGGTTCGATCGCCCGCTTGTCACCAATCCGATCTAATGACATCGCAGCAAACCGACGCACAGACAAGTCAGAGTCATTTAGCAGTGCCGATATCAGCGGTTCAACTGCCCGCACGTCCCCCACCTGACCCAACATATAGGCAGTTTCCTGACGCACTTTGCAATCACTATCTTTAAGCAACTCGATTATCAGTTCAACATCTTGGTTGCCCTCAAACTTGCCCAAAGCAGAGATAGCTTGCTCGCGTACCTGGCTATTTTCATCTTTGAGCATATTGGTGAGCGGTTTAATAGCCCGATCGTCCCGCAGCCGACTTAAGGCTCTGATGGCAGCTTCGCGCACTTGCCAATTAGAATCTCCAAGCTGATGCATCAAAGGTTCAACCGCTTTTTTGTTGTCAATCCAGCGCAAAGACTCGATCGCACTCAAACGCACTTTGTCATCTTCGTCATCGAGCGCTTCAATGAGCGCTGGAACTGCGTGTTGATCACCAATGTTGCCCAAAGCCTCAGCCACACTTTGTCGCACAAAACTATCTTCATCCTTAAGTGCATTAATCAATCGCAATTGCGACAGTTCCCCCAAGTTGCCCAGTGCGTTAGCAGCATCCAGGCGTAGAGGATGATTTGGCTGTCTGAGGATTTTGAACAGTAACTCAACGGCGCTGCTGCCACTTAGCTTATTCAAAGCCTCGACAACAGCCAGACGCGTCTCGTTAACCTTCAGTCCCGCAAAGATTGGCACGTAGCCACCATTTTCCCTTGCGTCGTTACCGATCGCAAAGCCGCACCTCAATTCATTTGAATAGTTGAGTGATTTTATTAGTGGATCAATAGCTCGCTTATCGCCCATTTTGCCCAAAAATCGGGCTATATTCGGGAGCATTTCTGCGCTCCAACGCCTGTCCTTAAGCATCTGAATAAACAGTTCAACCACACGCGAGCCGCTAAAATTGCTCAAGGCTCCAACTGCTTTTGAGCGGACACTCTCATCAGAGTCTTTAAGCACTTCAATTAGGGGTTCAATGGCTCGCACATCACCTAATTGACCCAGAGCTAGGGCGGCTTCGGCACGCACCCAGTTGTACCTATCAGGGGCACGCACACGGTCTTCCTCATCTTTAAGCACTTGGATTAGGGGTTTTACCGCCCGCACATCCCCCACAGCCCCTAAAATTGTGACGACTTGCTTGCATACCCATACCGAAACCGAGGCATTCAGGAGGACTTCAATCAACGGTAATACCGCAAGCTCACCCAGCTTGACTAAAGCAGTAATGGTATGTTCTGGCATAGATCCATTGCCTTTCCAATCTTTTAATTTATTTATTAGTGGTTCAACCGCCGGCTTGCCGCCCAACTCACCCAAGGCGAGGGTTACAGCTTTTTGCGTCTGCCACTCCGAGTTATTAAGCGCGTTAATCAGCAAGTCAATAGCTCTCAAGTCCCCCAACTGACCCAAAGCTTTGGAGCACAACAGCCTACCGACATACACCGATCGCTCAGGGGTTCAACTGCCCGCACATCACCGAGCTCACCCAAAGCGTTAGCGGCATTAGTACGCACGTTGTCATCACCATCTTGAAGAGCATCGATCAGTGGCTCAACTGCCTGCCGATTACCAAAATAATTGGGTTTAAAGCCCTGTCCTTGTAGGATGGCTTTCTGTGCTATACTTACGCTAACACGACAGGCGTAACTATGTTGGTATTTGAGGCAAAACTTGAGGGAACGCAGCAGCAGTACCAGAGGCTAGACGAAGCCATCCGCACTGCTCGCTTTGTTCGCAATAGTTGTCTCAGATACTGGCTCGACAACAAAGGAATGGGCAAGTACGAGTTAAGTGCCTACTGCGCTGTCCTAGCCAAAGAATTTCCCTGGGCTGCTAAACTCAACTCGCAAGCGCGTCAGGCTTCTGCTGAAAGAGCTTGGTCTGCAATTGCGCGGTTCTACGACAACTGCAAAAAAAGCAAACCAGGGAAAAAGGGCTTTCCGCGCTTTAAGAAACATCAGACCCACGGCTCTGTTGAATATAAAACAACAGGTTATAAATTGTCGTTCGATAGACGTACTATCACTTTCAGTGATGGTTTTGAAGCCGGAAGCTTTAAGCTGTGGGGAACTCGCGACCTACACTTCTATCAACTAAAGCAGATTAAGCGAGTCCGCGTAGTTCGTAGGGCTGACGGTTACTATGTGCAGTTTTTGATAGACCAAGAGAGGTTAGAAAAGAGAACACCAACTGGTAAAACACTAGGTTTAGATGTTGGCTTGACGCACTTTTACACCGATTCAGATGGTCAAACAGTTGAGAACCCGCGTCATCTCAGAAAGTCTGAAAAAGCACTCAAACGACTGAACCACCGTTTTTCGAGAACAAAAAAAGGCTCTAAAAACAGAGCCAAAGCGAGAAACCGATTAAGCAAAAAACACCTCAAAGTAAGTAGACAGCGTAAAGATTTTGCCGTGAAATTGGCAAGATGCGTAATCCAGTCTAGCGACTTGGTAGCCTACGAGGATTTGCAGGTGCGAAATTTGGTCAAAAATAGAAAGTTAGCCAAGTCTATTTCTGACGCTGCATGGTCTAATTTCCGGCAATGGTTGGAATATTTTGGCAAAGTGTTTGGAGTGGTAACAGTCGCTGTGCCTGGGCACTACACTTCGCAAAATTGTTCTAACTGTGGAGAAGTTGTTAAAAAGTCTTTGAGTCAAAGAACGCACCGCTGTCAGCACTGCGGTGTTGTACTAGACCGTGACAAGAATGCAGCAATCAACATACTTGAGTTAGGACTTCGTACCGTGGGGCACACGGAAACGTTAAACGCCTCTGGAGACATCGACCGCTGCATTGGTGGGGTAACTCCTCAATGTAAGTCGAGTCGTGGAAAGAGGAAGCCTAAACAGTGATGTTTAGAATCCCCGACCGTTTACGGCGGGGAGGATGTCAATAAACTTAACTACTGCCGATATTTATTAAGCAGTTCTATCAACGATACACTAACCAACGAGTGCCAAGCATTGCACTGACAATTTTGAGCGGCAAGGGTTTGACAGACCCAGATTTAGGTTAATGCGATCGCCCGCCATTGAAAATCAGTCTTAAATTGTCAGAATCAGAAACTTGCCCGCTCTCCGGTAATATGAGAAAGGATTAATTTTTAACAGCGCGGCATGGCTATTATTTGGGAACTCGACTTTTACAGCCGTCCAATCCTAGACGAGCGAGAGAAAAAAAAATGGGAATTGTTGATCTGCGAAAGCCCGCTGAATGTAGGCGACAAGGCCGAATCTCTGTTTCGCTACTCGCAATTCTGCTCGAGTTCTACCGTGAATTCCCTGTGGCTGGCGGGTGCAATTAAAGAGGCGATCGCCTCCGCACCGAAACGACCCGAAAAAATCCGCTTTTTCCGCCGCCAAATGGCGAACATGATTACTAAAGCCTGCGAGGACTTGGACATTCCCGCCGCCTGCAGCCGCCGCACCCTCGCCCTCAGCCTGTGGCTGGAAGAACGGATGCAAGACGTTTATCCCACCGAACCCGGCTATCAACCGGTTCTGAACCCGAGCGTTCAATTTATACCCGAAACGCCAGTTGCGCTGCCGGATGCTTTAATCGGCGAAAAATGGACGTTTGTGAGTTTGCCGATCGCCGCTTTTGAGGAAATGTCCGAGTGGGATATCGGATTTGGCGAAGCTTTCGGGCTGCCGATGACACGCCTGGACCCGGAAACGCAAATTCCGGGACTGATTATCTACTCGTCGAGAGCAACCGCCCTCGCAGGTTGGATGTCTGGTTTGGAGTTGGCTTTTCTAAAATTTGACAGCGGCCCGCCCGCTAGGCTGGTATTAGATACGGGAGCTAACGATCGCTGGATTTTAGCTAATCTCAGAGACGCAGCAACTGAGAGAGAAGCGAAAGCATTTGAAGCCGCGAAAAAGCAAGCAAAAAAAGTACATTTCTTAGCAATTCAGTCAAATTCCGAATCGGAATCTTTCGCAGGATTTTGGCTGCTGCACGAACTAACTATTTAGTCGCTCGCTTGGCAATAACTGATATCTGGCAGCATTCTCAATTAGATTTAACCAACCAGTTTTTTGGATAAAAAATCTCGGCTTTGAGATTTGACCTGCAGCAATAAAGCTGGTTTCTGACCCCGCCCAAAAACAGACACAAGCCTCAGACTCATGTCGTGGAGAGATGAAAATTTTAGATTCTAGTTCTAGCTGCCAGATTCATCTGTGGAGTAAATCTAAAATCTAAAATCTAAAATCTAAAATCTAAAATCGACGCTAAGGGCTTGGACAAGATGCAAATAATCACAAATGCGTAGCATCTTGTTATCCCCAATTATACCAGTTTCCCAAAAGAATCTAAATGTAGGCTCGTGCTCCCAACCCATATTCAGTAAGTCATTGCCAATTCTTTAATCGAAAATCGAAAATCGAAAATCGAATCGCCCATTACCAACCACCGACAACAATGACCAATCACCAATCAGCAGAACAACTGCTAGAATTAGCCACCAAAGCAGGGGCCGAAGCTGCTGAGGTATTGGAATCGCAATCCCTCTCGCGGCCGGTTTTTTTTGAAGCAAACCGCCTCAAACAGCTAGAAACCGCCCAAGCAGAAGGCATTGCCCTACGGCTGTGGCGGGATGGGCGGCCAGGTTTGGCGGTGGCCTACGGGCCCGTGGAACCGCAAATTTTGGTGGACAGGGCGATCACGCTTTCGCAACTCAACAAACCGGAAACCATCGAACTCGGCACGGGTGAGAAAGTTGTTTATCCCGATCGCGGAGTGTCGGTGTCGGCCCAACAGCTAGTAAACTGGGGAAAAGAGGCGATCGCGATCGTCCGCGAAGCCTATCCCGAAAGCCTCTGCACCGCCGAACTCGACTGTGAAATCGAAAGCACCCGCTTGCTGAACACCAAAGGCTTGGATTCCAGTCACACCGACACCACCCTCAGCGGTTACTTGTCAGCAGAATTAGTGCGGGGAGAAGATTTCCTCAACGTTTGGGCAGGCGAAACCGAACGCGGCACCCTCGACTTAAACACCAGCGCCAGGCGAGTTTTGCAACGTTTGGAATGGGCGAAAGACAATGTAGCCCCCGCCACGGGCCGCGTGCCGGTGCTGTTTACAGCCAAAGCCGCCGATTTACTGTGGGGGACTGTCTGTGCGGCGTTGAACGGCAAACAGGTACTCGAAGGCGCTTCGCCTTGGAATGATCGATTGGGCTCGCAAGTGACATCGCCGCTTGTCACCCTCTCGCAGCAGCCGGATATCGGGCCCTATAGCTGTCCGTTTGACGACGAAGGCACTCCCACTCGGGCGATCGTCTTTATCAACAAAGGAGTGTTGCACCTATTTTATACCGATCGCACCACCGGTCGAGCCTTGGGCAGCGGCACCACCGGCAACGGATTTCGCCCGGGTTTGGGCAGCTATCCCACGCCGAGTTTGTTCAATGTTTTGATTAAACCAGGTTCGCTTTCGCTAATCGATTTAATCGCTCAATTAGACGACGGAATTGTAGTCGATCAAATGCTTGGCGGCAGTGCCGGAATTTCTGGCGATTTTTCGATTAACGTCGATCTCGGCTACCGAGTCAAAAAAGGTCAAATAGTCGGCAGAATCAAAGACACAATGGTAGCAGGCAACGTTTACAGCGTCCTCAAACAATTAGTAGAATTGGGAGGAGACGCCGAGTGGAACGGTTCTTGCCACACACCATCTGTAATTGTAGAGGGATTGTCCGTCATCGGCAAAAACTAATGGATAAGTGGTAATCGGGAATCGGGAATCGGTAATAAACTTTTGAGTTTTAAATTGGGAATCTTAAATTAAAGAGTTTTCCCTGCCAAACTCAACATTTAAAACTTAAACTTACTAGCCAATTCCCCATTCCCAACTATCAATTATCCAGTTCAACTGCCGGGTATTCTCTTAGAGTCTAAACCTCTATCCATCGATCAACTTTGAGCCATTACGAACCCTACATATAAATCCAACATCTCAAATCTCAAATAATTATGCGTATTTGTTTTATTGGCGATTCTTTCGTAAACGGTACGGGCGATCCAACATATCTTGGTTGGACAGGACGAATTTGCGCGGCCGCTTGCGGCGGGCAAAGACAGGATATTACCCATTATAATTTAGGAGTGCGGGGAGAAACCAGTGCCGATATAGAAACTCGGTGGTTCAGCGAAATTTCTGGTCGCTTACCTCACTACGGCGACGGCAGAATAGTATTTTCCTTTGGCGTCAACGACACTTACCTAGAAAATGGAAAAACTCGCGTCGAACTTGAAAAATCAATTGAAAATCTCCGCTATATTCTCAAGTCTGCAAAAGAACTATTTCCCGTTTTAATGGTAGGTCCACCGCCAGTTAATGATGCAGCTCGCACAATCAGAATAGCCAATTTATCAGAACATTTTTCCGAAGTTTGCAGCGAGTTAAACGTACCTTATTTAGATATTTGCACTACTCTGCAAAAATCAGAGCTTTGGCCGAAAGAGGTTACCGAAAATGACGGTTCCCATCCCCGTGCCGCCGGTTATACTGAATTGGCGAAAATAGTTCACAATTGGGACGGCTGGAAAGCTTGGTTTAAAAATATCAATAGATCTGATAAAAAGACTGTTACCCTGTTCCGAGCCGTCGGAAAAAAAGAAATGGAATTAATTAAAGAAAGCGATTTCCTGGCATTTCCGCCGCGACTGCCTTTTCAGCCTATGTTTTATCCCGTACTCTACAAAGCATACGCCATAAAAATTGCGCGAGATTGGAATACAAAAGATGCAGCATCGGGATATTTTGGCTATGTAACCCAATTTCAAGTTTTGGCTGAATTCTTAAAAAAATATTCCGTCCAAACGGTCGGCAGTTCGATTCACAAAGAATATTGGATTCCGGCAGAAGACTTGGCTGAATTTAATCGCAATATTATCGGAAAAATTGAAATTTTTGCTGAATATCAACCGTAGAAGAGGAGCGATGTATTTTTGTCAAAAGAAAAGGTTTCTGCATCCAAGAATATTGAGTTAAATATCCCTAAGTAAATCTACTCAAAATCCAATCAAATCTAGAATTACCGTCCATTCGGGGTGGGAAATGTTAGCTAAGCTGTGAGAGAATTTATTAAAATTCTCGATCGTTAATAAACTCAAAACTAATCCCTCTTAAAATTGTAGGAATGTGGGTATTACTATGAAGTCCAAAATCTTGACCCGACTGCTGACCGGGTTAGTTATTGCGGTTAGCACAAGTGTGATAAATTGTCAACCCAGCTCTGCGGGAAACAATAGATTTGTTTTGGGAATTCCGATTAATACGAGTTTGAGATTGTTGGCTTCAGCGAGGGTAGATTTGGGAGTGGGGGCTCGGAGTGAGCCTGTGGCGATAGATCCGAAAGCGGAGGATTTTTATAATCAGGGTGGGGATAAGTACGACAAAGGAGATTATCAGGGTGCTATAGAGGCTTACAATCAAGCGATTCAGCTTAATCCTAATTATGCTGCTGCCTACATCGGCCGGGGTAATGCCCGCGATGACTCAGGAGACAAGCAGGGTGCGATCGCGGATTACGACCAAGCCTTGAAAATTGACCCCAACAATGACAGTGCCTACTACAACCGAGGTGTTACCCACTCAAGGTTAGGAGACACTCAGGCTGCGATCGCCGATTACAGCCAAGCCCTGAAAATTAACCCCAACTATGCTAAAGCCTACAACAACCGGGGTGTTGCCCGCTCTGAGTTAGGAGACAAGGAGGGTGCGATACAAGATTTCAACCAAGCCCTGAAAATTGACCCCAACGATGCCAAGGCCTACGGCAACCGGGGTAATGCCCGCGATGACTCAGGAGACAAGCAGGGCGCGATCAATGATTACAACCAGGCCCTGAAAATTGACCCCAACTATGCCTTAGTCTACTACAACCGGGGTATTACCCGCTTAAGATTAGGAGAAAAGCAGAGTGCACTCGCAGATTTTCAGAAAGCTGCCGACTTATTTAAGCAACAAGGAAACAAAGATTTTTACCAAAAGGTACTAAACATAATTAGAAAAGTTCAATGAATTTATTTAGATGCGGGGCTGAGGCGGGTTTATGAAATTCATCGCTTTGATGTTATAAATCTTGCCTCACTCGGCCCTACAAAAATTATGTTTGTTTAACCTGAGATTTTGCACCATTTTCATGAACAGGCATCTTGCCTGTTCCACAAAGAATGAGTTTTCTTGTGCGGACTAGGGGTTGGGTTCTCCTAGCCCGCCCGTAAAAGACTTATTGAGAATGGTGCAATATCTCAGTTTAACTGGATACGATCTAAATCTACTTTGATGATTGAACTTGTAGCCAATTAATTATCTTCTCAACAACCGGCTGGCGGACGATCGCCCCTGTTAATTTACTTACCAGGGCGATCGAGGGGGAGTATCCCTTACAGGACACCTGATTCACTTATATTTGAGCTCGGCTGCCGGACTTCCTTGCCCGCATAAAATTACCTGCGGGCGATCGCCTGCACTGCATATTTCCCTATATTCCGCTAAGATTGTGAAATCTCAAAAACTAGATTTTGGGCGATCGCGCCCTCGCGTGAAAGTTAAATTAATCTAAATTGTTTTGGTCGATTATATCTCTCTTCTAGCTGCGACCGCACGAACTCTGCGAATAAAAAATAAGAGTTCTGGCAAAAATAGTAAGTTCGCGGTTCAATTCGTTAGATTTTCCCAAATCGAGCGATTTTTCGCTTGCATTGCGATCGAGCAGACAATTCTCAGGTCATCTACGCTATTTATGCCGTATATAACTATCCCTAAACAATTTAGGGAACCTTCCAGGGTCATCAAATCTCAACTGTTTTTACG
>Ga0247770_1000116_pt1 | contig 71128 bp, 39 predicted proteins | sample UWRJL136409B6_FD_179943 | JGI IMG/M metagenome (GOLD analysis project Ga0247770, IMG submission 179943) | Plant litter microbial communities from Arlington Agricultural Research Station in Wisconsin, United States - UWRJ-L136-409B-6 | ecosystem: Environmental > Terrestrial > Plant litter >...
CCGTCTGGCTAGTCTGTACTCCAGTAGCCGGCCAGAGTCCATCAGCCAGCCAAGGACCTTCCGAACAAGCCTTCCGCTCCGGGCGTTTGCTACCTGTAATACGGCCTGCAAGTCCCTTCGCGATCGAATCTCTCGGCGGTCCCACGGCCTCTGCAACGGTGGGTTAGACAGAGTATAATATCTATTAGTAATAACAGGACTTTTAAGTAAAAAGGTTAATAGAAGGTAGTTATAAGCACAAGTGCCCCTTAGGAGACTTCTCAGGGTATTTATAAGATTATAATAAAAAGTTCCTAATATATCTAAACTATAATAAAACCAGTTATTAGTTAGAACAGTTATTAAAAGGTGTAAATAACATACTTAAACTAAGAGTAAAGTTTTAATATTAAAAGAAACTATATATTTATAACCTAAATAGATAGAAGGAGTACATCTAGCAGGTTTATAAGTCTTAACTTAAAGGACATATAGGCTAAGTTAAAACTCTCACACAGGTTTAATAAGTGTACACCTTCTTAGGGATAAAGAAACTAGTTAAGGAAATAGTTAATAATTATAATCGCTATTATTAAAAGTAAAACTGACATTATAAGCCTTATAAGCTTTTTAAACCACTCCCTATACTATAAGCGCTATAGAGCTCAATCTCGCTTAACTTCATCACGGGGATTTTAAAGTTTAGGGACCCTGTTACAGGAGTTATTTATAACTAAATCCTTATAATAGTTAATAGATTAACAAAATAGGCCTACTTTTTACTAACCTTAAAGAATATAACTGTAAAGTAACTTATTTATATCTTTAAGAAAAAGGTAATTTTATAACACCTTTAGCTAGATAATATTATTACAGATTAAGATAAGCTAATCGTGTTAAAGTTCTAGTAAGGGCTAATATAAAGGATGGGTGTGAAGAGTAAACTTTTAATAGCCTTCTACTTATAAACAGATAGTTATACAGAGTAAATTAATTAAATACTTATAATATATCTCTAGGCTTACATTAACTTTAAATAAAATAATTAACTTAAACTATTACTAATAACATAAATAGCCTATAACATAACATTAATTAAGTTAACAGGTATATTACCGTTTTTTACTAATTACAGTAAGGAGCCTAAACTCTGTTAAGGCCTGCCTACCAGCGCCCCCTAAGCCGTAATCTGTGTAAATTAGATGTAAGAATTATATAATTACTTATAAGCCAAACTTAAGTTTACATATAAATAAATAAAGAAATTTACTAATAAACACTAAATTAAGTAACTAATGTTTAAAAAAGGACTCTATTATAATAACAAATAAGTTAAAGGACTAACTTTTTAAAAGGGGGACTATATTTACTTTTTTTATAAAACTTACATTTAAAACGATTTAGTAAAAAGCTTAACTTTAAAAAGTATAAACTGTTCCAGATTAAAAGAAAGTCACCACCTTTAATTACAAATTAAACTTACCCGCCAGTATAAAGGTGTGGATTAAGGTTTTTCACATCTCACTTTTAAAACCCACCTTAAAAGGAGTTCCTCTGGAAAAGAAGATTAAGATTAATGCTAATAAAGATAAGTACGACGTTAAGGAAGTTGTGGATTTACAGAAGGGAAAGAATACGTTTAAATATCTTATTAAATAATTAGATTACAGCCTTAAAAGTAACTTATAAAAACCAGTTAAAAACCTTAAATACCTAGACCTGATTATAAAGTTCCACTAAAAGAATTTAAACTAATTAAAACTAATAATAAAAACCAGAAATAAGATAAGATCTGATATTTAAATTACTATATTAAAAAGTAAGATTACTATAGGATTTAAAGCCTAAGAAGTGGTAGGAAACTCCTTAATAAGTACGGAAGGACATTTATTAAAACCCTTAACTAGGGTTATAAAGACCTTAAACCTAATAAGGAGGCCGGGCCTCTAGAGCTCCGGATAAGCTCCATCTGAAAGAGTGTGTCCACAAAAAATAAACACTGTTAAAAAAAGGAAGTTAGTAAAGAAACATAATAAAAAAAAAGTCGCCTTAAACCCTCTAACCCTAAGGGGTGAGGATTTAGAGCGACAGAAGACTTTTATAAGAGTTAAACCCACAACCTCTTACTAAAGAAGGTAAATACACCACCATTACACTAAAGAGCTGCCTTTTATATATTAAAGGAAAGAGTTACAAACCAGGTTAAGAAGAGGTTATCAGTTAGGGTAACCCCCTAAAGAAAGAACCAGTAGGTGTTCCTGTTAAAAAACCTCCCTAGTTAAAGGACTTACTAGCTTTAAAAGGAGTAGCTAAATAAGTCTCCTCCTACTCCTAGAAACGGAGGACCTTTACCTCCCAGCTAAACGTAGAAAAAGCTCACTCTTCTATCCTACAGCGCTAGACTTTAATCCAGTTAAGGTAAGTAACGGTTTTATAAAGCTTTTAAGTCTTTAGCTCTAGGTTCCACATAATAACGTCGTGCTTAGTGTTAAGGTGGCACTTTTTAAAAAAAAGCCACTAAAGGAAAGTGTTATTATAACTAAACGCGTTACATAAAGATAAAACCCTTGTTAATAAGTATTTAAAGTAACTGTCTAACTATACGGTAATGAGATAGGAAAGCGATTTTAAAAAATAACGACTATAAGGTGACATTTGTAATTTAAAAGTTAAAATAAAGTCCGTAAGGTTACGGTGACGAGAGGTGCTGTTTTTCAAAGTACGTTTTTACATACGGTTAGCAGGTATAGTTATGTTAAGAAAGAAGGAACGCTTTTACTAGGATTTTTTATAAGAAAAGAATGTTAAAGAGGGGGAATTATGTAATAACCCTATAGGCCGTCACTTAGGCCGGAGCGGCCTAATAGATCCCTTGTAGAAGGAACAGTGTAGAAAAACAGTACGTACTGTATTACACACTAGGCCAGGGGTATAAAGACCTAAAAAGCCCTTACAACTAACTAGCAGTTACTTAGTCTTAGTAAAAGTGCTTATCTATTAAGTATCTAAAAGACCTTTAAGTAAGAAGTGCTTAGTAGCAGGGCGCTTAATCCCTTATTAAGCGGCAGACCACTAAGTAAAGTACGAAGTACCTTTTAGTTAATTAATATAGATAGTTATAATTATACCTATAACCACTGTAAGGGACTTTAATTCCTCACGCTAGTATTTAATTATTTATTTATATCCTACTATTTAAACTCACCTCTATGTATTATAGTGACAGCGACCTACAGTGACATTAAACCCCCCGTCTGGGAGTGTTAGCTTAGCAAGCCGTCTTCAGAACGCCCCTTACCTGTTAGCGTCCTGCCATACATTCTGTCTTAACCCGCACCAGTCCTTTTAAGGCCTGTGTCAGGTGCAGGTTGTAATACTTAAGTATTTTCTGTAAAGACGTGTAATAAAGTAATATTCTAGATGTAAAAGTAGATTTAGTTTTCTAACCTCTTCCTAAACCCCCATTAAAGATTAGATATATTATCTGCTGGTTTATTCTAAAACTTTTTTTACGAAATATATAAAGTAAGGTGTAATATAGTGTTTTTATTAGCTAGTTATACGTAAGCTTTAACTTCACCTTGTATAGGGGTGCACTACCTATATTTTTATAAAGCTTTATCCTGCTTATTAAAATCGTCTACTAAATAACTATTAAAGACCAGTACCGCTGTTTTACTTGGTATTTACAGGTATTAAACCCAGCCTGTATATACTGTTGCTGTAGGTGGAAATAGAATGAGTGTCGTCCCTCTCCAGCAACAGCGCTCCTTTTTCAGGACGATTATAAATATATAATTGTAGAAGTAGAGATCTTAGAGGATTAGATCGCAGTCTTTATAGTCTTTTAGGTAAGGCAGCTTAAAACCGTCAGCTTAGAAGTAAATGTTATCTGGCTGTAATTCTTAGTCTTGTAAGGAAAGAGCTTCCTTGAGAGCTGGCCATTATCTAGTGTAGGTGCAGTATAAGGTGCTAAGGTGTACCTAGGTTTAAGCAAGGATGTTTATAAAGTTGGTCCCGAAGCTGAGCAGGTAGCTAAGTACCTTAGGTTGCGAGAGCTTTTTACTTGTAAAGATACGGTTTATAACTTGTAATATGAACGATTTTATCTTATCCCTTATCACCACTGTTATATCTAGATTACTAGGACCTCCCTACTACTGCTGCTACTACCGTGCCAGGTCTAATAACTCTACAGCGTAAGCAAGCTGCTTCCACATTAGAGTGTTTAGCTTTAGAGCGTTGTTACAGATGTAGTGTAGAAGATCCAGGCTTTTAATTCGCGTAAGGATTTATAACAGGTTGTAGTTATAACGTAGTCTTATGGCTATGCTCTGGTTATACTGATTAACTATCTGGTGGTCTCTCTTCACCTTAAGCAGGCCGTTGCCTGTAAAACTAGTTTCTGGTATAAGCCTCCAAGGAGCCCGAAATCGGTATAGCTGAGTCCTACATTTCTCCAGACCTTGTTTTAAGATCTTCTTAACAGAATACTTTACGCATGTAGTGCTGTGGTGGTGAAGCTGGTAGTGGGAGGCGATAAAGTTGGCCTTGCGCTTAAACTCCCTTAGCAGCCACCTTACATCCTCTATTAACTCTGGCTCTACCACTGTAATCTTCTTGTCACGCTTAGCCGTCTCCTTGGTGAGGGCCTTATTTAGCGTCTTGGTGAATATATCATTTATATAACTCTTAATCTATATTCGCGTGGAAGTTAGCGCTTGGCTGGAAAGGAGGAAGAAAAGGGCAGTGAGTGAAGGACACGAGAGGAGTCCAGTCATGGTGAGGGAGAGGCTGATTGTTGATGTTTTGATTGAGAGGATGCCGCCCGTTCCGAAGTCTGACGAGGTTGAGGGCCTGGGGTGCTTGGAGGGGCTGGAGCCGGTTGAGTGGTAAGAGGTGAGTTACCTACCTAAGTAGGTACGTTAGGTTGATTTGTAAATATGCTTATGACAAACATCGATAGGTCTCTAACGTCTACGTGGTGGATTAATAAGTGTTCCAAGTGTGTCACATTTCAAGCTTAGGTAGGTAAGCAACCGGTTGCCAAAAAAAAAACGACACTGCTAAGGATTGTGGCCTGTGCGGATGATGAATGTCTAGCATACTTTCTTAGGTGTTGCTCAGGGCTTTGTTAGTCTATTATCATCAGGAGACCTGTGAGTGGTATGACGGTACCTACGAGTACTCTAACGCCCAGCGATTTAGAGGGGTTAAAAGAGTATCTTAAGGTACGCAGTGTCGTTTTTTTTTTTGCAACTGGTTGGTAAGGTATTCGATTTGGCTTTCAGTGCCTGCCAGCTCAACTGTAACCTTTAAACGTGCCAGCTAGGGAAGTTGTAAATCAAGTTTATTAAATAAGGTTTTATTCGTTACCTAATAAATTGTGATTAAAATAAGGCCTAAAAATAAAGATGCTAGACTAACGTAATGCTCCTCCTTTGGATATTTATCACAGACGGTAAGCCCTCTAAGTCCCCGAGGCGTAGGGTTAGGGTTAAAGCCAAACCCCGCAACTGCCATCAAGGTCAGACAACCCTAACTTTAGGTACGTACCTTTGGTAATTTCTTAAACACTTAAATGCGAACATGGTCTGTGCTCATTCCGGCGCAACACGTCAGGCTGTTCGATTGCATCCATTATGAGGCAGAAATGGCCGCCCCCTCAAGTATCAGGCAGGTGTCGAGCGCTGGTCGTCGACGCGAGCGGCCTCTGACAATGTATATCCGCCGACTAGGCTATAAGTGCAGAGAGCTGGTTAATTGAAATTGCTTTCCTTGAGTGAAGTGAAAATATTTTCCTCTACGCGCTTAAAATGGTCCCCGTTGACGATGAGGCGACTTGGGGAATGAAGAGAGGAAGTTTTGTCGAGATTACTTTCCAGGTGTTGTGTAAAAAAATTTCCTTCTAACGCTGGTGCCCGCCTGGTCTGGCGCTGTTTGACAGGCTGGGGAAATGGGGTGGGCGGGCTTAGGGGAGCGTGATCTGATAGACACGGTGCCGCTTAACATGGTAGGTGTCTTAACACTGTGTGAGAACGGCTCCTCGTCTTTGCTTCGCAAGCTAAATGGAGGTTGTAAAAAGGCAGGGGCAACTATGCTAATGTTAAGGAGGGTAAGGCTATTACTTAATACCTGCTTCCATGATTAAAATCTCACACGATGATTAGTTGTATCCTGCAACTAAGGCTAAGCTTAATAAGATAGACTTATCGTAGGCCTATTTTGCTAAGGTAATCCACGTAATCAGCTGCAAACCAGGATATCACTAATAATAAGCGGATTTATTAACAGTGGGGCCTTGGAAAACCCCTGAAATTGCAATTTCCACCCTCCTTAGCTACTTCAGACCCCTATCTATCGATTTCAGGCGTTACAGCGTTACCTGCGCTGTTTAAGGGTATCTATAAGCCGGTTAAGGCTTCTATCGCCACGTATTTACTTTACCTCCGTTACAGCCTTAGCTTTATTTTAACCCCTAGATATACGTGAAGAGATAGCATCTTAAATTACCTTACAGCAGTAAAACTATACCCTAATAATGCTTCCAGGACACTAACGGCTTCCTTATTAAGCCTTAAGTTTCTATATTATAAGCTAGCTTCCAAAGCCTTCTTTCCACTCACGCTAGACGTCCTTAACTGTAAATACCTTCCTTAAGTTAGAAATTATAAGTGGTGTTATAAGGTTACTTGTTACGGCTAGCTTTAATAAAGGCGTTAGTGTAGGTGTAAGTGTAAGTGTAAGTGTAGGTGTAGGTGTAGGCAGCCTTAATATTAAGTTAAGGTTAGCTTTTAAATAGTTAGTACTGGTAATTATAATAAGGATCTTATTAAAGAGTAAGGCTTTTAAAAGCTTATTTTTTTAATTAGCTAACTAGCTGGCGATTTATTAACTGTTATGTAAAATAGTAAAGTGAGTGCTCTTTATAAAGTTATACAGCTTTAATAAGGTATATTATAATAAAAGGCTTAATAGCTTTACTATATTAATAATACTGGCCTGTATTATATATGTAAAAGCCTTTTACTTATTACTGTGAAAAAGGGCGTAAGAGAAAAAAGGTAGTGATGGAAATTATAATTATAAAACAGCTAAGTCTTATAAAAGAATAATATAGAGGCACTTTATAAGCTTAAAGAAGCTATTACTAATAAGGTCGTTATTGTTAAGGCCGCCTTACACTTACTGGTAATGTTATATATATACTTTAAAGCGGAGCTTTTACTTTTTAATTTAAAGTTAAAGTTAGCTTTATAAAGTAACTAAAGGCTTTTATATTATACATGTTAGGAAGTAATTACTTAATAATCTAAAAAAGCTAGTAATAATATGTATAAATTAATATAGTAAGTAAGTAAAGTACATTTAATAAAGAATGTTTTAATTTTAACAGTTAACTTATAAGATTTATATAAATAAAGTGTTATAAATCTCTATATTTTAAACTCTGGTTTACTATAATAAATAGGTTTTCTTTACTTTAAAGAGGCTAACAGTATTAAAGATATATTAAGTCTCTTATAATTACGTGTTGTAAAAGAGCTTTTCTTTACGATTTTTACTAATAAGGACTTTAATTCGATACTAATCCTAATAGTAGTGAAAAGAAGGTAACAGCTTACCTATAATATGCTATCGTTAGAAGAATAACTGTGTTAAAGTGCCTTATATATAAAGAAGGGGGTTCTTATAATGTAAAGACTTTATAAACTCCTTTTTTATTATCTTATTTATCTTACCATCTTATAAAAGTAATATAAGGTAGCTATATAACGTAAGGCCTTTAGTAAAAAGGTAATTAAGTAAAGAGAGGTTAGTAAGTTTTATCTTTTAACAGTTCTCTTTACATAAGAGGTAATAATAGTTAAAAAGAAGATTTAAGCGTGTTTAGAAGTTTTACGGTATATTAACTGCTCTGTAAAGTAAGTGTTTTTAAATTACAAGTTACTTAACAGTAAAATACTTAACTTAGATACCTTTAATACCGCGATCCTTAAAGCTAATGTGGTTAAGCTGGTTTCTTTAACAGCTACGTTATTTTAAAAAGCCACGTATAGTAACACTATATAGGTTATCTGTATTCTTACTATTATGGGCCACTTATACGCGTTAAAGCTTAATTATAGTAGTGATATATATATCTACTATACCCTTTATATAAAGGTCACTTTCCTCTTTATCACTAATAACCGTTACTATTACTATTACTATTATTATAATTAATAACAGTATATAGCTTTTACAGTTGTCGGTAAGGATTTAAGCCGCCTTAATAACTGGCACTGCTAACGTTACAGTAAGAGCTTCAACCTTACAGAGAACGGCCTGCTTATTGGCCTGGAGTGGTGGCTCCGTACGGTTATGGCTGCGGCGCTTCTTAAGCACCTTAACGCGCCGCAGGAGGATATCTTCCTTTAGCCAAGCAGCTAGCTTATCCGGTGTAACAAGCTCGCCGTCTAGCCAGGTAAAGAGGGTTCCATCCGGCCCTGCGCGCGGCTTATGGCACCACGCCCTCCACTCGCGCTGCTTCGAAGCGTAGCTCCTCGTTATATTTGCCGGCTGCTCGTCCTTCTTCGCTTGCAAGCCGGCTCTCCGCGCCTCCTAAGCACGGCCCTCAGCGGCTGCGTACAAGCCGTCGGCCATAGTGGTGATGGTGGTGGTGGTTAGTGGTGGGTGGAGGTGGTGATAGTGGTGCCAGCGGCCCTGGCGCATACGGCGCGTTGCGTTATAGAGGGGGTAGGGGGTTCGCGTTCGAAATACAGGGGTTGGAAGTGGTTGGAAATCAGGGGCTTTTAATAAGTGGAAAATTTCTTTATCGGCGATAGCTTATCCACGTGCGCGCAGCCAATTACTGCGATTACTAGGAGAGGGTTATTGGTGGTGGTGGTTGCCGGAAGCGGCCTAGCGCGTTACACCGAAATTGCGCTCCCCCTCGATAAGATCCTGGAGGGCGGTGCATGAGAAGCATTGGTTGGCGGCTGCCCCTTCCTGGCTTCCCACAGTGTCAAGAGAAGCTGCTCGACTGTGCGAGGTATGAGTGGGCGTGTTTATATAAATCCAACCTTATAACTAAGGCTGAATACAGGGATTGTCCATTTTCTTCCCCCCCCCCCCCCTCCATCAAGAGCATTGTTGCCCCTGCCCATTGGCCCCTCCACGAACAGCTCACCACCAATTTTTGGCATCTGCCCCAGAATTTATATCTCCCCATCCCTCGAAGTTGGACTTGCGTGTCGCAGACTTTCAGCGCTCTTCTTCTTAGTAAGTCGTGATCATCTTGCGACTGAACCCTCACCTCCCCAGAATGCCACGTTTCCCAACTGTCCGGACATGTTCCCAGATAACCAGAGACTTCATCCGGCTCTCCACCCAAGTCATCAACCAAGCTGATGGCAACATCTTTCTGACGACTCGGACCTCATCATTTTGAACGACTCCAAAACAATTCGATCGCCCTTGCCCCCTGACGAAACCATGGCGGAAGCAATTGCAGCACTGGGCGTGGCTGTCTCCATCATCCAATTCATCGACTTCGGTTCCAAGATGCTGGTCCGCCTCGACGAGTTTCACTCGTATGCGGGTCGCACCGGGAGACACTTAAAGTCGTTCTGGGGCTTACAAACAGACCTACAGGTACTTCTCGACGCCCTTCGTCAGACACAATACTCCATCGAGGCAGGCTGCCTCTCAGCTACGACGCACTCAGCGCTGTGCCCGGCCATCAGGACTTGTCGAGCCCAAATCGAAGCTCTCGATCTCATTTTCGCAAAATCTTTGCCCAGGCCAGGGGACTCCTGGACAAGGAGGACCAGAAGGGCCATTGCGAGTCTTCGACAGGATAGCCAAGTCGCCGAAATCCGAGACCAGCTCAACTCTTCTATCCAAGCTCTAACATTGCATCATGTCACAACCATCGTCTCGTCGCTTTTCGCATCGCAGACAAGGTTACAACATCCTCTCTTCCTCCCATCGTCCGAGTTTACACTTCGACTCGAGCACAGATACACACCTCGGCTATACCTTGGAGAACCAGTAGTACTGCAGCAACAGGTGCTGGAGCTCTGCGAATAGTCCCACATCGGCTCGGCTCAGATGCCGCTTGGAAATTCTAACAAGATGTCTTCTTCTAACCATCTTCCCTTGACACTTTATTCTGGAATTGATGGATCTTCTGTTTCGCTTTTTCGACTTTTCTGGCGGCATTCATATCGGCATAGGCGTGCTTTTTTCGGCCACGGACTCAAGTCTCTTGCCTTTGCGGGGTCTGCATCTTGTATTGCATAGCGGGTGGTTTAAATATAGTGTTGATATGGAGAGGCCGATTCAGAATCAGTGGGCGAGGGTAGTGACCCAATCGGGACTTTGAGTGAGGATTGAGGAGAGGCGTCTGGTTGGAGATTGTCGATAGAGGTAATTGATTTAGAGAAGAGTAACTGCTTCCAACCAGACTTAGATGGAGTTAGGTCACACCTCTATTCTAGCCGCCAATACCAACATTTTAACAAAAGCCCGGCAGCTGCAGTGCAGCCCCCTCAGCGGCACACGCCTGGGCCAAGGCTAGTTGGTATTGCAGCACCGCAATGTCATAACCCTTTTTTGCGTAGATGGTAGAAAGAATGCCAAAAACAAAGCTGACAATGGTCAAGACTGCCACTGTCGTCGCTATCCAGAAGGTTGCAAACTGGAGCGCATTCCTGCCGTCCTTGTTCCACCGCAGCTGGCTCAGTCCGCTCGGTGGCTGGCTCTGCAGCTCAACCAATCTCTTCAACGGGGCCCGCCAATGTCGGTATTTGTTGAGGTCTAGCACTCGATCGCGTCCGCAAAGTCCAAGGCTGTAAAAGTTCACGCCCTCCTTTTGCAAGAGGGATTTTGTCCCGGCGTCGTCAAAAGGGAAAAGGAGGTTGAGCGTGTCGAGCGCCTCCTCGTAGATGGGCCCTGGGACCGGCGTGTCTTCACTGCAGAAAATGTGGTTCCAGAGACAGATCTTATGCTCGTAGATGCTGAGAATCTTAAACTTCCAGCTAATGGACAAGTGTTCAGCCAGGTTGGAGGTCCAGTAGATTCGGAAACCGTAGTAGTTCACCAAGTGGACCATCGTGAACATGGGGTTGACGGCTTCAACTCGGGGTGAGCCAATGCTTGTCGCCTTCGAAAGTGGTGTACTTGTGAAGTGGCTCTCCATCAGCGATCGCAGGGACACGTCTTCGTGCCATACTAGCGAATGCGTGCTTCCAGCGCCGGCCTCAGTGTGGGTGATGCGTATGAAATCGTCGCCTTTTTGCACATCCAGACCGAGCCAGAGATACACGGATGCCCGGACAAGCGGCCAGATATCGATTGCAGGAGGGATGGTTGCTTCGGCGTTCAAGTTGCAGAGCTCTGCTTGAACCTGTTGCAGGAGCACGTCCCTCGGGACGTCCAAACGAGAATGCAAAAGCGGGGGAATGCTTAAAAGAAGGGTTCGAGTGAGTGCTAAACCTGTAGACACGACCTGGCTTACGGCGTGGAGTTCAGCTGACACATGATTGAGAAAGCGCGTGTACTGCGTCAGGGTTCTCTGGTTGCGACTCGCACCAGGTGGAAACGGATGGAGGTTGGGCCAAAGAGCAACTAGAATGTCTGCCAGTGGGGTCTGATCCATTTTGGATTTTTGTCGTGGGATGAGCAGAAATCGCGGTTTGGTGTCAGCAGAACTGGAACGCGTGGTGGGATAGGTAGAGGAAGGTGCGGCCCCCGAGCCTCTGTGAGCGTGATTGGGAGACATTGGGGCTCAAAATCGCGCAAGTGCGAGTGGAGGCAACCCGCGGCCGGGCTCGGCAATGGGAGGTGCCTGGGCGAGCTGTGCAGTCGTGGCCGGCGAATGAGAGCGTCCCCCACCACACCACCCGCACACATGTGTATGCGGGCAGGGAAGCGGCGGCCCGAGCATAGCTACAGCGCACCAACAGGTCATCCTCTCGCCCCCTCTTCAAACTCACAATCCCGAATTCACCTTCACCGACTCACGACTGTCGGCCGACATAATCTCAGCGCAGATCCGGTTCAATGTTGCCGTCCAGCCCATAACCGGATTTTGCGAAGCGATCGCGATACCATCGGGATCACGCATCCGGTTCAAGTTGCGGACCATTGTCACGATGCTGTTCAGCCCAATGCCGCCCACGCCGAGTTCTCCCGGCCAGGGTCAGAGCTTGACAACGGAGAGAGAAACGCCTCAGAAGAACTGGCTAGCTCAATTCAGAACCCGCAGAGCTGGCTATGGCCCCGAATCTCGCTGTTCGACCACGACTGCATCTGATTCGAGTATCGACTCCTCGTTGATACGAGTCCAGACTTCGCCGACTCTTGTCTATTCCGAGTCCGAGTCCACGAGCGAAGCGCCGACTTCTGTCTATTCAAGTTCCACGAGCGAAGCACTGCCTCCCTGCCCTGTTGCTGCTAGGATTGGCGAGGGTCTCGAGTATTCGCCTCCCGACTGTGGTGACGCCAACGATGATAATTCTCTACAGCTTGACACCGACTCCGAGTATCTTTACCGCTTTCGCGATTCGCTCCTGGTAGCGAGGTCCCAGTTCGTCAAGATCCCAACAAAGCATTCTGCGACATGGCAAACCGACATCAGGCCACGGCTGCGAAAAGACTTGATGACGACAATGGAAAGGATCCACGCGAAATCTCGCTCCAAACCTGCTATGGAATCCGCCGTCTTCCTTGATCTCCGTATGTCCGGGTCTATTAAGAAGAGAGCCTCACGCGTCAAACTCTTAACAGCTATATGGATTCTCTGCGGAAGCAAGTGGTGCAAGAAGCTGATATCATCGTGCATCCGTGACCTGGACTGGCTCCCTTACCCCGGCTTCGGCATGGAAATCCATCTCGGGGGGCCGCTCCCTTCGGCGTCATTCGGGCATAATATCGGACGCGTCCTCTCGTTCGATGCTGCCAGCTTTATTCCCCTGTCAGACGGCGGAAAGCTTTGGGTCCACCTTGAAAAGCCGACCGGGGATAACCGATGTAACGGCCTACTTTGCTCTTGCATCGTTGAAGCATATGGAAAGTTCGAGCAGTGTATTTCCAAGATCGGCGGGATGCTCACTATCAAAACGACCAAGGATAATGAGATCCGGTGCGCACTGACAACTGCGCATGGTCTGTTTGAGCACCTGCCACAGAGATCCCAAATTACGGATAACTCGGATTCGGAGCTGGAAAGCGATTCGGAACTAGAAAGCAATTCGGACAGATCCCAAGACGGGTCCGATTCAGGATCAATGTCAATTTGCCAATCAGAGTCGACGTCTCCTGAAGTTACTATCCCTCTTATCGGCGAGGCTAATGTACCAGAACGAGCCGAATGGATGAATGTCAGCGACAATTTCCGAGCGTACTTCTCGCAGGAGAGAATAGGGAAAGACCTGGAACCAAGTCAGCTTCCAGTGCCCTTGGAGGTGCCCGAACACGCTGGCTCAGATCCCGACTTCGCCATCGCCAGCTCGAGTTGTCTTGAGCGCCTTCAAAATGATCTCACGGTGCGGGATATAAAGGATGATTGGCTTTTTACCCCCGTGACTAGGGTTCTACTCCGGCCCAATGAGTCGGTCGTTGCACATATCGCCCCGGAGGAAGCCACGTACTATCTTAACGGCCGGGAGAGATCTGTTTACAAGCTCGAACTCCCATCTTTCCTAGGTAAGCTGACTACTTCAAGGGTTTCCGCCTCATCATTTTCTCTGCAGACAACTGACACCAGCTCTACAGCCAGCGGAAACTCAGGATCCTGGGTTGTCCGAGATGGCGCATTCGCTGGGATAGTGATCGCCAACTCAGTGACGGAACCCATTGCGCTGATGCAACCAGAGAAACAACTAAAACTCAGCATTGCCAAGAGCTTGGGCCTCTCGCCCGCCGATATATCCGCAGCGTGTGCTCCCATCGTGCTTAGCCCTCACATATTACCCAAGACTCCGACATGGACTTCAGCAACACCTTCCCCCCTCCGCAGCCAGGTAAGTTTTGTGCACTGGCCCTCTTTTAACAACTTTTGTTTACCGAGGCTGTTGTTGCCAATGGTACACACATCCAAGTGGCGTGTGTTAGTGTGGGGTCTTGACAGTTGGATTATGATTTAGAGACTTTTCAGCCCCTCTATCTGGAGAGATCTGACAACTTTTCCACATGACTTCACCCCTACCCAAGCCCCAGAATTCCAAATGGCGCTTGTCACTGCCGGAGACATGCCGATGCTCCTGCTAACTTTCATGATATTAGATATTTCCATTTGTCCCGATTCCGGGTGCGCAACAGCACAGGCGGCCGATAAGGAGATACAATGAAATTGAGCGCATGTACAAGTGCGGCTGGGACGGGTGTGAAAAGGCATATGGCACGCTAACTCATCTCAACGCTCATGTTTTTATGCAGTCCCATGGGCAGAAGCGGACCTTTGAAGGTAAGATGGTTTCCTCGTCCTTTTTTGGCGTCAAGTTTATTTTTTTATGTTCCGTCCAATTTTTACTTCACCCTCGGTTTCACGGTAAACGTGGGCACCCATCAACCGTCTGCCTATTGTTGAGTAAAGCAATACTGACACTGGTCTCATTAGAATTCAAGGACATGCGTAAGGAATGGAAGCAACGGAAGAAAGAAGAAGAGCTAGCGAGGAAGGCTGAAGAGCGCCAACGCCAAGCTGCGGCCACTCCTGCCGCTCAGGATAGGGGAGCCGACCCACAAGCCAACGCCGACGGCACTCAGCCTCCAATAAGCTTAGGCTCTGGAATAGCCCAGCTCCCTCCGATAGGCTACTAGTTGGTCCCGTGTCCTACTCCTCCCGCCAGCAGCATCCAGCCATCCCACTCCGAGTATGGTGGCAACCATATCCTTCCAGCCTATTCCCCTGTATGGCCGTATGATCGGCCGAGGTAGGTCGGAGCTTGTCTCTCTGCCCCCTAGTTTTTTCTCTTTCTTTTTTTCTAACCTAAATTTGCAGATAACGGAGGCCCGGCCAACCACTGAACGGTGATTGCTTGGATGAAGTTAGTTTGGTGATGGCGCAGAATTAGGTAAAAATTCCTCATTGAAGCGCCGCTCTTGGCCTTCGACTAGCGGATGGGTGATGGCGAAAACGTTCGGGGGGAGGCAGTTTTTATCTGGTCGGCATTGGCTCAAGATAGAATCTACACTGCAGTATTAACTGATCGGTAACCTACATAGGTAGGTACCTACCTTGGCGGACACTATTCTTGAAGCGGATAAGTTACATGTCAAATTCCCCTCTATTCCCTGCGTACACCAAGTCCCTCCGATGTTGAATCTCGAGACTCCAGTCCTCCATAGCCACATGCAACCAACTGCCCCCCAACCACCCTATCATCGATCAATCGACAATCAGATGTTACATCCGACGTCGTAGTTCGTATTCCACGGTACCCAGCCATGAATCACCCTATCATGTAGCGAATAATCAGGTTATTTTTCGTCTTGTCTGGTATTTAGGATATATTTAAGGAGGCCGTCTCGGGGAACTGCCGTTTGTCTCCGTGGACTGTGCCCCGCATTTTTCTTCATACATAACCCTAACCCTTTACCCCATATTCAGTCTGACAGCTGGCAGGCCCGTGCGCCATTGATTTCTCAACCTCTGTATCCAAAAAGAAATCTTTTTTGCCATCAAGTCAACCACGGCCAAATAAGCAAAAATAATTACAACGCAGTCAATTCTTCGAAATCCATAATTAACTCGATTGTTTTCAGTTATTCTCAATTGCGCGCGTCACGTGAATCGCTTTGTTTACACCTAAGCCCCTGAATCAGGGGTGCCTCGAGTCCTCTTGCCGCTCCTGGCCACCCTCGGTCTGTGTTGCAGCGGTCTGCTTGGTACGGGTACGGCTTGACGGACCAGGTGCGATATCGCCGCTATTCTGACTGTTTGACGTCGCTGTGGTCCTAGGGCTACCTGCCTCCAAAGACACACCTTCCCACTGTGAAGGTGTACGACGAATTGAAGGCGCAAGGCCAGACTGACGGTGTGGAATGGCCCCCCTTATTCTTCCACCCCGGCCACCACGACTACCCTTTGCCACTGTGACCAACTGTCTCGTTCCTTGGACGCCCCCTCTGCTTCCACGCCCTCCTCCAGGCACCCTGGGCGCTGTAGAAGGCTAACTGGCGACAACGATAGTGTCCTGTGTCGACAATGCGGGCCCTGGCGACAGTGGCCACCAAATTTTTTTGGATAAAGGTTGATAGCTGACAGGCCCTGCCAGCTGTTAGACTGGATTTTGAGTGCAGGGTTAGGGTTATCCGTGGAAAGAAAATGCAGGGCACAGTCCACGGAGACAAACGGCACAGTCCCCCGAGACGGCCTCTATTTAAGACGGACGGGGCGGCGAGGTGCCGCTCTAGGGGCTCGAACAAGGTCAAGATCTCCTAAAAGTATAATGTTAAGAGTATCTTCCCGTCTTGTGCAATCAGTTCCCAGTCTAATCGCGGCAGAACGCTGTCTCTAACAGCCTTATGGTTCCCGCGGTGGTGCCGAATCTTCTTCCTCGGCAGCGCCTCCCCCGAGATAAATATTGGCTGGTTGTCGAGGGTGGTCGAGAGGAGTTAACGAAGCTCGACCAAAATTGGCACAGGGACGAAAACTATAGTGTGGCGGGCGCAGTATGTAGAGTTCCAAGCTGTGACTGTGTCTGCCGTGTATTGAAAGATGGCCCTCGGCGCGGTCGGCTAGCGTAGTAGCAGAGACGGACCTGAGTCTGCCCGACAGGCGTGCCCCGTAGCTATAGGCGGCGAGCTGCTCAAGGTCGGGGATTGGCATCGGTTGCCTCTCCACGCCAGCCTCAACCGTTCTCCCTTGTGTCTATCAAATCCTCGCCGCCACCCCGACGTTGGACATATATTTGTGTTAAGGCTCACGAAAAGAAGCAAAATCTAGCTGAATTTTTGGTGTTGTGATGTAGGAGCAACAAATGGAAGCTAAAGGCTAGAAATTTAGGGCCTCCAACACGGGGCCAAAACTTGGCATACAATACTCCAACCAGCCTTGGCCGCACCAGATTGGCCGGCAGTGGTGGGCCAAAGCTTGGCCAAAGTGACGAGAACTGGGTCACGATCGATCGAGGCCAGGAAGCATGGTCACATTCGACGGCGCAGAACCGACACGTCATAGAGAGGCATGACCGGCCAGTCCAGCCCCGTTCGCCACACCCCTCAAACAACTGCCCTGCCTCAGTGCTGTTCGTGCCAACGTCCTCCAGTCCAGAATACCTTTCCCCACAGAGGTTCAGGTGACCTTTTCCACATCGATGCCGGCTCTCGCCCGGGGAGGCGTACTGTCTTTGCGCAAATACACCGAGACACCTCGAGGACAACAGGTCTCGGCGCTCTTAGTCGGGGGCGGACGCTTCCTGTGAGCGCTTTCAACGCCCTTTGATGTCTTAGAACTTCTTCTCGCGGTGACCTGACAACCTCAGTGGCAAGCCAGAGAAGCGCGACGCTGATCTTTAGGCGCCCAGGCATCGATGCGCCTGGTTCAACTTTGACGTTTGAATCCGAACTCTGCTTGAGCAGCCATCCCCCAGCGACCGGTGCCGGCCGGGCCGCGAGAGACCCGGTGCATCATACGCCAGCACGAGCCGTGGCAGCGCGTGCCAGATGGCGTTGATGGCAGTCGCGCAAGGGCGAACAAGCGGACCGGGGATGATGCCAAGGCGGCGTGGTTGGTGTACTGTATTGGCCCATTCAATATTAGCGATACCCCACTTCGCGCTGACTCTCCGTGGCGCTGTCTTCCCAATCAACCTAAGTGTTAGAGAAGTAGATGTGTCTTGACGTCGTTGCTACTTATTTGTGCCGGCCTGGGGCGAGGCTTAAGAAGAAGTGATCAGCGGCTTGGATCTGTTTCTCTTGGGAGGATTCTCGAAGGAGACCAGGATCTCCTTCGTCACCGCCCGGCACTCCGCATACACCCAGAGACTTGATGGTCTTGCCCCTGTCCATTAGGTATAGGAAGTATCGAGATCAACCATGCAAGTGAAGTGGCGGCTGCATATCCGCCCGGTGACTTTGGTGACAAGCGCCTTGTCCGCAAATAACTAGCGGTGGGAAGTGTGCTGTGATCCAGAAACTCAAGTCCCAGCTCAAGGCTACAGGACCGTGGTCAGTTCCGCTATAATCATGCCTAAACCAAGACCAGGGAATCCCAACTGCCGGGTTAGATGCCTTAGCGAGGTCTGTTGTGGTTAAACGGCGGGGGCGTGATGGGAGGCGCTGGGCCGCCGGCTAGCCTCTCCGCTGACGCGCTCGACGAGGGACACCAGCGGGGAATACCTGTCTGGTCGGGTCCTGGTCGAAGAGCATTCCACGCAGTACGGCTAACAAACCCCAGAGTGCAGAGGCTAGGCTCCCGGATCCTGAATGTCATTACCTGTTAGGTTAATCACAACTATAGATCGGGGGGGAATATCGTTATCGAGCCAGCCAGGGTTCTCTTCCTTAACCAACCGGCACGCTCGCTCCTCGGCTGCGCGGACCTCTTAGTAGTATCTCTCTTCTTGATTATTAAAGAGCAGATAATTTCTCCTTTTACCGCCTTAATTCAGGTTATTAAAATAATCGTATCCGTTACAGGACTTAGAACAGACGTAACATTGAATATTATAGTAGTTTAGGACCGTACAAACCATTTTATTACAGCCTTTTACCTTAATAAAAGGGGTTCCGCCTATCCTCGCGTTAGCTATACGTTATAGTTATATAAGAGCTGGCATTAGCGACTTACAATTATTACACTTTTAAATCAGGGCCTTTAATATAACTTCTTTAATCCAGTGGCACGCGTTATTAACCTTATGTTACGGCCTGCTCCTGGTACACCGTAGTGACCGAGGTAAAGACAGATCATAGTAGCAGACAGGGTCCCATTGCTACAAAGTAAAAGGTGTGCAAGATGACTGAGTGAAGGCTAGCGCAACTCTCGGGGCAGTACACTGTCAAGCAGATCGTGGATCCAGAGGTTCTGAACAATAGATCCCAAGTGAACAATGTATTACTAGCGTGAGGAACCAAAAGGGTCCCTCACTTCGAACGGGCATGGTGATGGTATCTATACTACTGAATAGGGCAGGTAACTTGTACCTTGATCACTGTGATCACTGGGTGAGCACGATAAGCGCAGTAAGCAACTCTGCAGAGTTGCTCACTCTGCTCACTGCTCGGTCAGTGAGAGCATAGTGAGCACTCCGTGCCTGCCACAGTGTTCGCACGTAGTTTCACACGGTGACGACTGCAGGGACACGTCGGTCCAGGCCGGCCGCAGGGGTGTCCTGCAAGTCGTCACACCTTATCTTAAGCTACCTCCTTACACGTTTTAAAGATATAATTCTCCTAGTAGTATAGCCAGTAGCTTAAAATCCAGCACGTGGGATTCTTACATTAAAAGAAGGGATATTAATTAACTGGTAGGTATTTAGCCACGTACTGGCAGAACAGCACCCGGCAAGAACTTTAATCCCTACTAGTCGCAGCACCAACTCTTATTCTATATAATCAAGGGCCATCTCTAGTTTTTCGTTAAAGAATTTATCTTTTTATTACTTTAAGAAACGTCCGTCGTAACCATCTATAGATATATACTAGAGCCTATATTAAAAGAGGCTGATTTACGCCTTAGCGTTACGCTTTACACACTTTAGGCAGAACCAGTGATAAATCCCACCGTTACGTATACTATGCGATTACGTGCAAATTCCTTAAAACAGTATCTATAATCCACTATGTCCTTATTACGGCCTGCCCCTAAGTCACAAGGTAAACCTAAGTGAAGATAAGACGTAAGCTAGAGGCCAAGAGGTTTGGTATGCGAAATGACTGAATGAAGGCTAGTAACTCTTTAAAGGGATACAGTGTCAAGCAGGCTAAAGATCAAGAGGTTCGGAGAACAGTAGATCTCGTGAACAATATATCATTACTAACGTAAAGAACCTAGAGAAGTTCCTCACTGTAACGACCCTGCAGGACGTCACTTGGGCCGGCGCGGCCCAACGAACCCCCTGCAGGAAAAACAGTGCAGGAAACAGTACGTACCGTACTGCGCACTAGGCTAGGGGTACAAAGACCTAAAGCCCCCACAACTAATGAGAAGGTGCTTACAGCATGCCAAGTGCTCGCACTGCGAGCAGGAGAAACCTTATAAGCAGGGTACTCGTAAGGAGCAGAGTGCTCGCGCCGTAAGCACTCACAGCACCATAAGCAAGGTATAAGATACCTCTTAGTTAGCTAGTATAAATAATCATTATTATAACCACGATAGACGTAACGGACTCTAATTCCTTATGCTAATATTTAATTATTTATTTATACCTTACTATTCAGACTTACCTTTATATATTATAATAATAACAACTTACAGTAACATTAAACACCTCTATCTAAAAGTACTAACTTAACAAACCGTCTTTAGAACGCCCCTTAACCATTAGCATCTTACTATACGTTCTATTTTAACATGCATTAGTTCTCTTAAGGCTTATATCAGGTGCAGGTTATAATATAATACTAACGTTACAGTTCTAAACGCTGTTTATTAAACTCCCAGAAACCCTCTTCCTCCCTTTGCTATATCAGTACTACCTCCTCCCTATAACCCGTTAACTAAAGATAATAACCTTTCTGATAATATCGAAGTACCTAATGTTATCCATACTAGATAAAAGGCAGAAACTGGGAACAAAGACAAACTCTTCTAAGCAGAGCTTACTAAAGCCTTTCAGACTTATAAAGTATCTATAACTATAACAATTAGAAAAGCGTTAGCCACTTAAGAGATATCTAAAAACCTTAAGATTAACTAGCTGCTTAATTTCACCAGTAAGAGCATTAATCTATTTACTTAACTTACTTATATAAAACGTAACTTCCAGCTTTAGGAAATTATTACGGTAAATTAAAAGGTCCTTTATACTATAAGCTAGCTTAAGGGTAATCCTAACCTTTAGTTCTTGCCAATTGTTAAAGACTACTTGAACTCTATCCTTACGGAGTAAAGGACTATTATTACTAAAATCTTTAATAAGTACAAAAGATAAGTTAATTTTAAAACCGAGATTACTAAGATATACAAAGTCTAAGATAAGTAAAAGTAAGCTAAAGACTACTTAGAGAAGCTAGTATAACTGTCTTCAGTAATCGTATACTTATCCGCCTTTAACCGTAACTAATATTAAGTTAATTAAGATAAGTTAGCTTTAAAGTTTCGCTTTTATAAAGGCTTAAAAGATAATATTAAGGATAAGCTTTGTAAGAAAGATTAATATACGTTTAACTTCAATTAGTACACTACTAAGGCTATTATTATCGATAATTAGCTGTTTAAACGTAAGTTAGAAAACAAAAGCTAGTATTAGCAAGATACCCCTCTTATAATTAATAGAAAAAACATACTGAAGCTCTTCTGCGTTAACTATTAATACTAAAGCATTAAGTATAGCACTTGCCCTAGTCTAATAGACATTAATATAGTGAACCGCTAGAATTAGCTAAATCGCGATAAGCCTTAACAGTAATAGTAGTAAAAGCTATTTAAGGATATATCTTAAGTTTAACGCTTTAACTGCGATAAGAAAGATTATATAGTATAATAGTACCTTTCACTAAAGTAAGTTAATTAAAAGCCAGTCTTAAACAGAGGAAAACACGTAAGGTTTAACGTAAGAGATATTTATATTAAGATAGTAAGTAATAAGGAAAACTACACTTAGATAAACGAATATAATATAAGAGATAAAGAAGATAAAGAGGAGGAATCTTAAAACGTAACGTATCTAGTCCTTAAAAGGATTCCGGAAGAGTTAACTATAAAGGCGCAGGTCGCTACAGACCGACTCTAAAATAGAAACTTTGAATAATTAAAGGTACAGGTTATTACAGACCGACTCTAAGAGGAAATATTCTAAATAGCTATTACAGGCCTTAAAAACCTTACGCTGTAAGCTTAAGAACTAAAGCAGTCTAGGAAAAACCTTAACTTAAACTTTACTAAGATAGTAAAAAGAGTTAAGAAGTTAACTCTTTAAGTTACTTAAGTAGTAAAGTAAGCATTAGAAAACGAAGGGGAATAAGCTAAGAGGATTAAGTTAGAAAAACAGAAACTTTTTTCTTCTATACCTTTTAAGACCCTTAAGCGTTTCAAATATACTAAGTAGATTAACACCCTTACCTTATTAAAGAAGGACAGCTTAAATAATTATCTCGTATTAAGATTAGTGTGCTTAAAACTGGTATTGTAAAAGTCCTTTAGGAAGATAGAAGATAGATGTACTAATAAAGAGTTTAAAACTTAAAAGATAAACATTAAGAATTAATAAGTAAAATAAAAGACCTGTAAGTTAAAAGTCTTACTGTAAAGTCTAAGGATAAAGCAGTCAAGATTAGTTTACAGCTCTATAAGAGGGTCTACCTTATTAACTAACTTAAGTATCAACTTATTAAAGAAGATTACTTCGTAAAAGACTAAGCTAAGATATTACTGCCTGAGTTTTAAGAAGAAGTTTAGGAGAAGTAACGTATGTAGAAGTAAGTAACTAAGGAAGCGAAATAAGGCACTACCCCCCCTATTCCATACTCTCTAACCTTAGCACCCGCAGTCCACGTCGACTACCCTAATTAAAGGGACTTACTGTAAGTTAATTACATATACGACAATTATACTCTTAATAAGTATAGTGGACTTAAGGCCCTTTATAACTATTTCCTTAATATATGAAAACAGGACTATACTATCGTCAGAATAGAAATAAGGTTAGTTTACTATTAAGTCTCCTACGTGCTAATAAAAAGGTTTAATAACAGTAATATATAGAAGGTTACTATATTTAATTAAACTGTTACCACTTATTAGTGTGGAAGCTTACTTAACAGTTACCTAATCGTAACGTACTTTATATACCTTAAAGGAAAGGTTAAAGTGTAGTAGAAATAAGTAGACTACGGATAGATTTAGGAGTAAGAGGATATTATTAAGATTTAGTCTTATAAAGCGTACAGTTAGCTTATTAAAGACTTTTAGAATATCGAACTATTTGAAGTCGATTAGACCTTAAGACGTGAAAACTTAGGAAAATTTAATTACTAAGTTTACTAAAGTTACTTATTCTTCCGAAAAGAGTTAAGAAAAGACTACTAACATTCCAGAAGAGCTAGAAACTAGTAGTTCGCTAATTAGTAAAACCTTAAGACGAAAGAGAGGTATTTAAAAGTTAAGCTAAATAAGACCTTGAAGATAGATAACTACTATAACTTAGATATAAAAGGAACATAAGCATTATTCTGTTAATATCGACTTAATAGATGGAAAAGAGAAGCTATTTAAGGCAAAAGCAGTAATTAATAACAGAAATACTTTTAACTTAATGCACCTTACATTAGTTAACTAAAGGAAACTCTTTAATAAGAAGTATAAAAAGGTTATTCCTATTTGAAATGGAAAAGGAAACTTATATTAATATAGTAACTGTAAAGTTACTTACCACTTGCTACTTTTAATCAAAATAGACAAGGATAAATAATAAGTAGACTTTAACGTTACATTAGTAATAAAGTATAATATAATTCTAAGTTTACCTTAATTAGAAAAGTATAACCTTATAATTAACTGGAAGAGTAATTACTTTACCTTTAATAAATCCCTTAACTATAATTACTGTTTAGGTAAGGCTAAGAAAGTACTAAACTACTTTAAAGATATGTAAAGTATTTAGAAACATATTAAGCCTTTAAAACTAAGTACAGTTTAAGTTAAGTTTATTAAGACAGTTAAAGAGTTAAAGAGCTTACCGTATTACTTAAATAACAATTCAGAAAGTGGAAAAAAGTAAGAAACTATTATTTGTCTTATACTGTAAGAGCTGAAAGCTCCGCCCGTAAGGGCAAGCGGTCCCTCTACTGCTAACTATCTACTGTCAGGGCTTAGTTAAGGTATTTCCACCCTGTTTACTCTTCTGTTTATCTTACTGAAATACATATAGTTTAGTCTTAACTACTAAACGTAATAACAGGTTATAAGGTTAATACTTTATACTAATATGTATTATGAGTAAGATAAGGGTGTAAGCGGGTTGTTCTTAGTTTTACTACACTTACACTCCTTAACTATAATGGCTTAAAGGTCTTACGTTACCTCCTTTTTCATCTAAGGTAGAAAAGGAGACCCTTTTAGCCTAAGGCAGCTGTGACGACCCTGCAGGCCGTTACTTGGGCCGGAGCGGCCCGACGAATCCCCCGCACAAGGAACAGTGCAGGAAGACAGTACGTGCGGTACTGCGCACTGGGCTAGGGGTGTAAAGACCCGAAGCCCCTACGACTAACCAGCAGTTGCTTAGTCTTGGTAGGAGTGCTCACCTACTGAGCATCTGTGAGACCTCTAAGTAAGGAGTGCTTAGTAACAGGTTACTTAGTACCTTACTAAGCGATAAGCCACTAAGTAAGGTACGAGGTACTTTTAGCTGGTTAGTATAGATAATTATGGTTGTGTCCATAACTATTATAAGGGACTCTAGTTCCTTACGTTAATATTTAATTATTTATTTATATCCTACTGTTCAGACTTACCTTTGTGTATTATAATGATAGCGACTTATAGTGACATTAAACCCCCTGTTTAAGAGTGTTAGCTTAATAAGCTGTTTTCGGAACGCCCTTTACCTGTTAGCGTCCTGTTATACGTTCTGTCTTAACCCATGTTAGTCCTTTTAAGGCCTGTGTTAAGTGTAGGTTATAATACGATATTAACGTCCCAGTTTTAAACGCTATTTATTAAATTCCCAGACATTACCTTTCTCCCGTTAACATGTTAACCTTTAGAAAAGGTAAGGAGATTAAGAAGGCGTAAACCTAACCTTAACTCCTTATTATTAATAAGTTAGCCATATACCTTAAAGACTTAAACCTTAATTAGTAGGGACTGGTTAAGGAACTTAACGAAACCTTCCCTAGAGATATTAAAAGCCATATTAGTTTTATTAAGAAACTTTAGGCCTGATTTAACGTTATTAAACTGGAGAATAATAACCTTAGGGGCTTATAAAAGAAACGAGTAAAGCTTCCCCCACTTTTATACTTTAAAGGAGACTTTACACAGCTGGAGTCTTAGATAGCCCAGCTCCAGAGTTATATCACCTATTATAATAAGCAGTTTTTTAAAAAAGAAGGAAAAGTCAGGTTTACCAGAGCCTTACTAGATAAAGTGGCCGCTTACTAGTATAAACCTTATATAAAGATAATTAATAACCTTTTTATAAATAAAACGTGTAAAGAGGCCCTTAAGACTTAAGCCCTTTTTAACAACTTTAACGTTTTTATTAACTAACTCTAGATTAAGTTTAAAGAATTAAACACCCCTAGGTAGGTTAAGTAACACCTTATAGCCCTGAGATAAATGTCCTTAATCCTTAAGTTCTCCACATACTTTAAATTAAAAGTAATAAAAACTAAACTTGGTTAAAAAGCCTTAATAATACTGTTTTAAAGTGGTTTAAAGGAGCACGTCACTAGAGACCTTTACTAAAAAGACTAACCAGACCGTTTTTAAGAGTTAGTTAAGATAGTTATTAAGGTTAATAACCAGTATTATAACTACTATTATTAGAAGAACTATTAAAAGGAACGGACCCTTTACCAGCTAAGTAAACTAAAGAAGGGGAATTAGTTAACCGTAACAGGTTATTACCCTAAGCTAATAGATATTAATATAATAAACTATTAAAATTAACCTAACTATAATAAACCATAATAACAGTAACAGTAAAAGCAGTTTAAGGACCTGTTTTAAGTCCAGTGTTTTAATTACGATAAAAAAAGACACATGGCATAGCAATACCTGTTATTAAAATAAGTCAGTTAAAAACCTGTTTTAAAAGGGGGAAAGCACGTTAAATTTAACTTTAAAGACGTTTATATTAAGATGGTAAGTAACGAAGAAGATTACACCTAAATAGATAAGTACAGCCTAGGAGATAAGGAAGAAGATAAAAAACCTTAAGATATGGTATATTTAATCCTTAAGGGTGTCTTAAAAAAGTTAGCTATAAAGGTGTAAGTTGTAAAAGACTAACTTTAAAGTGGAAACTTAGAACCACTAAAGGTATAGGTTACGGAAGACTAACTCTAAGAAAAGATGTTTCAGTTAGCTGTTACAGGCCTTAAAAACCTCACCCTGTAAGCCTAGGAATTAAGGGAGTTTAGGAAGGACCCTAACTTAAAAATCACCAGAATGGTAAAAGGAGTTAAAAAACTAGCCCTTTAGGCCACCTAAATAGTAAAGTAAGCCTTAGAAGGTGAAAGGGAATAAGTTAAAAGAATTAAACTAAAGAAACGGAAGTTCTTCTTAACAGTGCCCTTTAAGACTTTTAAACACTTTAAGCACGCTAAGTGGATTAATACCCTTACCTCCCTAAAAGAAGGACAGTTTAGATAGCTACCCTGTATTAAAGCCGGTATACCTTAGACTGGTATATTAAAGGTCCCCTGGGAAGGTATAAAGTAAGTATATTAATAAAGGATCTGGGAGCTGGAGGAGAAATATTAAAAGTTAGTAAATGAAATAAAAGACCTACAGGTTAAAGGTCTTATTATAACATTAAAGGATAAAGCGGTAAAAGTCAGGTTATAACTCCGTAACAGAGTTTACTTTACTAATTAGCTTAAATATTACCTTATTAAGAAAGACCGTTTTATAGAAAAATAAGCTAGGCTGTTACTACTTAAGTTTTAAGAAAAGGTGTGGGAAAAATAACGTACTTAAAGGTAAGTGGAAGAAGAGAAGAAAGAAGGCGCCATTTTATTTATTCTGTACTTTATAACTGTAATACCTGCAGTTAACATTAACTACTTTAGTTATAAAGATATACTGTAGATTAATTACATATATAATAATTACACTCTTAACCAGTATTATAGGCCTAAGGCCCTTTATAACCACTTTTTAAACATACAGAGATGGGATTACACTGTTATAAGGGTAAAGTTAGAACCGGCTTACTATTAAGTCTCTTACTCCCTAATAAAAGAATTTAATAATAAGTGGAAAGTTACTGTAATTAACTAAGCTCCCACCACGTACTGGTAAGGAGGGGTATTTAATAACTGCCCAGTCGTAACGTACTTATTATATCTTAACGGAAAAGCCAGAGAGTAGTAAAAGTAAGAAGACTACTAATAAATCTAAAAGTAAAGAGACATTATTGCGATCTAAGCCTGTAAAGTATATTATTAACTTATTAAGGATTTTAAGAACATTATACTGTTTAAAGTTAATTAGACGTTAAAGCGTGAAAACTTAAGAAAAGTTAATTACTAGGTTTATTAAAGCTGCCTGTTTTTTTAAAAGGAATTAGGAAAAGGCTACAGGCCCTTTAAAAGGGCTGGAAACTAATAGTTTACTAGTTAGTAAGAACCTTAAAATCAAGGAGAGGTATTTAAAGGTTAAGTTAAATAAGACCTTAAGGACAGGTAATTATTATAACTTAAATGTTAAAAAAGTATAAGCATTATTCCGTTAGTGTTAACATAACAGATGGAAGAGGGAGGCCATTTAAGGTAAAAGTAATAATTAATAACGGGAGTGCTTTTAACCTAATACACCCTTTATTAGTTAACTAAAGGAAACTCCTTAATAAAGAGTATAAAGAGGCTATTCCTATATAAAATAGAGAAGGAGGCCTGTATTAGTATAATAACAGTAAAGTCACCCACTACTTGCCACTCCTAATTAAAGTAGATAGGGACGAATAATAAGTGGACTTTAATATTACACCAGTTATAAGTTATAATATAATCTTAAGTTTACCCTGGCTGGAAAAGTACAACCCTGTAATTAATTAAAGGAGTGGCCACCTTACATTTAACAAATCCCCCAGCTATAATTACTATTTAAAGAAAATTAAAAAGGCATTAAACCGCTTTAAAGATATATAAAGCACTTAAAAGCATATTAAACCCTTAAAATTAAGCACAGTTTAAGTCAGGTTTATAAAGACAGTTAAAGGATTAAAAGGTCCACCACATTACTTAAATAATAATTTAAAAGGTAAAGGAAAGTAAGAAGCTAATCTACAGATAAGTGAAAAAGTTAACTTATTTAAAGTACCTATAGAGTATAGGAAGTTCACCCTGTTTTAAAAAAAGATACCACAATTACTAAATTACAGACTGTGGGATTATAAAATTAAGTTAAAACTGGGAGTAAAGCTTTACAGCTTCCAGCTGTACCACTTAAACCCCTAATAGGCTAAGGCCTTATAGGAGTATATTAATAAGAACTTAAAGAACAGGTTTATTATAAAGTCCCAGTCCCTGGCAGGGTACCTAATACTGTTTATCTTAAGGAAGGGAGACGGTAAGTTATATATAGTTATTAATTATTAAATATTAAATAAAGATATAATTAAGAACCGTTACCTATTACCACTTATTACAGAAATGTAAGAATGGATTATTAAGGTAAACTGGTTCTTTAATCTTAATTTCCCTATAAGGTTTAACCACATTAAAGTAAAAGAGGAGGATAAACATAAAACGGCTTTTCAGACTCATAATAGGCATTATTAGTACCGTGTTATACTAATGGGATTAATAAACGCCCCCACGACCTTTTAAGGCCTTATTAACAGTATTCTCCGCCCCTTCCTTAATAAGTTTATCTTTATATATTTAAACAACGTTTTAATTTATTCTAAAACTTTAAAAGAATACTAAAAGCATATATAACAGGTTTTAACAGCTTTTAAAAAAGCGAAGCTAATAGTAAACCTAAAGAAAAGCCACTTCCACGTTCAGGAGCTAAACTATTTAAGGTTTAAGGTAACCCCTAAAAGGCTTAAAATATAACCGGAGAAGATAAAGGCAGTTAAGGACTGGCTTACTTTAAAGAATTAAAAAGAGTTACAAACCTTTATTAGCTTTATAAACTTTTATTAGTGCTTTATTAAATACTTTATAAAGATTATAAAACCATTACATAAGCTTACAAAAGAGGGTAAACCATTTAAGTGGATTAATAAACAGTAAAAGGTATTTAAGGACCTTAAATATACCTTTATTATAACACCAGTTTTAACCCTCCCTGATTTCTTAAAGCCTTTCTAAGTTAAGACTAACTCCTTAGAATTTATAATTAGTAGGGAACTTAACTAAGTCTAAGACGACGGGAAACGCCACCCAATCACCTTCTTATTAAAAGAGATCTATAACCTAGCCTTATAATACCTAATTTATAATAAGGAACTAATAATGATTATTTAATACTTTACTAAATAGGCACTGTATTTAAGTGGTATAAAAGAACCAATTTAAGTCTTCTCAAACTATAATAATCTTTAATACTTCTTAATAAAAGAACTTAATTTATAATAAATATAATAAGTAAAGTTAATAGCCTTATTCCACTTCCAGATTCACTATATTAAAAGAAAAGATAATAAGTAAGTTAATACTCTTAATTAAAAATAAGATTATAAAGATGTTAATCTAGCCTTAATCCCCGTTATTATATTTAATAAAGTTAAGAACGGCACATTAAAGTATACGTTATAAGTGTCAGATAACTAAATATTAAAATAAACCATTAACGTCTATATAAACTTATAAATAAAGTATAACATCTATTAGTAATAATAAGATTTTTAAGTAAGAAGGTTAGTAAAAGGAACTTATAAATATAAGTGCCCTTTAAAAGACTTTTTAAGGCACGTGTAAAACTGTAGTAAGGAGTGTTTAAAATATCTAAATTATAACGAAACTAGTTATTAGCTAAAACAGCTATTAGAAGGTGTAAACGGCGCGCCTAAACCAGGAGTAAAGCTTTAATATTAAGAGAAACTGTACATTTATAACCTAAATAAATAAAAGGAGTATATTTAACAGGTTTATAAATCTTAACTTAAGGGATATATAAGCTGAGTTAAAACTCTTACATAGGCTTAATAAACGTACACCTTCTTAAGAATAAAGAAGATAGTTAAGGAAGTGGTTAATAACTGTAACATCTGTTATTATAAGTAGAATTAGCAATATAAGCCTTATAAACTTCTTAAACCACTCCTTATACCACAGGTGTTATAAAGTTTAATCTTATTTAACTTCGTTACTGGGATCCTAAAGTTTAAAGACCCTATTATAAAAGTTACCTATAACTAAATCCTTATAATAATTAATAGATTAACGAAATAGGCCTACTTTCTGTTAACCTTAAAGGATATAATAGTAGAGTAACTTACTTATATCTTTAAAAAAGAGGTAGTTTTATAACACCTTTAGCCAGATAATATCGTTACAGATTAAGACAAACTAATTATATTAAAGTTTTAATAAGGATTAATGTAAAGAATGGGTGTAAAAAGTAAGCTTTTAACAGCATTTCACCTATAAATAAATAGTTAAATAGAGTAAGTTAACTAGATACTTATAACGTATCTTTAAGCCTATATTAACTTTAAATAAAATAATTAGCTTAAGCTGTTACTAACAGTATAAATAGCTTATAACATAATATTAGTTAAGTTAACAGGTATATCACTATTCTTCACTAATTACAGTAAGGAGCCTAAGCTCTGTTAAGGCCCACTTACCAGCGCCCCCTAAGCTATAATCCACATAAACTAGATGTAAAAATTATATAACTACCTGTAAGCCAAATTTAAATTTACATATAAACGAATGAAAAAGTTTGCTAATAAACACTAAATTAAATAACCAGTACTTAAGAAAAGACTTTACTATAATAGTAAATAAGTTAAGGGACTGACTTTTTAAGAGGGGGATTATGTTTACCTTTTTTTATAAAACCTATATTTAAAATAACCTAATAAGAAGCTTAACTTTAAAAGATACAGATTATTTTAAGTTAAGAAAAAGGTTACCACCTCTAATTATAAACTAGACTTACCTATTAATATAAAAGTGTGGATTAAGGTTTTTCACATCTCACTTTTAAAACCCACCCTAAAGGGAGTTCTTTTAAAAAAGAAGATTAAGGTTAATACTAATAAAGATAAATATAACGTTAAGGAAGTTGTGGATTTATAAAAGGGAAAGAACACGTTTAAATATCTTATTAAGTGGTTAGAATACAGCCTTAAAAGCAATTTATAAGAGCCTATTAAAAACCTTAAGTGCCTAGACTTAATTACAAAGTTCCATTAAAAGAATCCAGATTAATTAAAGCTAATAATAAGAATTAGAAATAAGATAAGATCTGACATTTAAATTATTATATTAAAAAGTAAGACTATTATAGGACTTAGAGCCTGAGAAGTGGTAGGAAACTCCTTAATAAGTATAAAAGGACATTTATTAAAACCCTTAACTATAAGTTATAAAGACCTTAAACCTAATAAGGAAGCTAAGCCTTTAAAGCTCCTAGTAAGCTCCATATGAGAATAAGTATTATTAAGAAAAAGAAGTTAGTAAAAAGAAGATAAGTAAAATGCACTGCTATTACATTAAAAAGCCGCTTTATTTATTAATAGAAAAGGAAGTTATAAACTAAGTTAAAAAGAGGTTATTAACTAAGGCAACCCCCTGGAAAAAGAACTAGCAGGTGTTCTTATTAAAAAACCTCCCCAGTTAAAGGGTTCGCTAGTTTTAGGAGGAGTAGCTAGGCGGGCCTCCTCTTACTCTTAAAAACGAAGGATCTTTACCTTTTAGCTAAACGTAGAGAAAGCTTACTCTTTTATCTGGTGGTGTTAAACTTTAATCCATTTAAATCAGGTAACGGCTTTATAAAGCTTTTAAGTTTTCAGCTTTAAGTTCTATACAGTAACGTCGTGCTTAACGTTAAGGTAGCACTTCTCAGAAAGGAGCCGTTAAAGGAAAACGTCGCTGTGACTAAATACGTTACATGAAGACGAAACCCTTATTAGTAAGTATTTAAAATAACTGTCCGATTATGTAGTAATAAGGCAGGAAAGCGATTTTAAAGAATAATAACTATAAGGTAATATTTATAATTTAAAAGTTAAAGTAAAGTCTGTAAGGTTATAACGACGAGAGGTGCTGTTTTTCAAAATGCACTTTTACATACGGTTAGCAGGTATAGTTATATTAAGAAAGAAGGAACGCTCTTACTAAGATTCTTTATAGAAAAAGAATATTAAAGAGGGGGAATCGTGTAATAACCTTATAAGCCGTCACTTAGGCTAAAGTGGCCTGATAAATCCCCTGTATAAGGAACAGTATAGGAAGACAGTACATACGGTATTACATATTAGGCCAGGGGTGTAAAGACTTAAAACCCTTATAACTAACTAGCAGTTACTTAGTCTTAGCAGGAGTGCTCACCTATTAAATATCTGTAAGACCTTTAAGTAAGGAGTGCTTAGTAATAGGTTACTTAGTACCTTACTAAGCGATAAGCCACTAAGTAAGGTATAAGGTACTTCTAGCTAGTCAGTATAAATAGTTATAGTTATGTCCACAACCACTATAAGGGACTCTAGTTCCTCACGTTAATATTTAATTATTCATTTATGTCCTACTATTCAGACTTACCTTTATATATTATAATAACAGCGACCTACAGTAACATTAAACCCCCCGTCTAGGAGTGCTAGCTTAACAAGCCGTCTTCAAAACGCCCCTTACCTGTTAGCGTCCTGCTATACGTTCTGTCTTAACCCGCGCCAGTCCTCTCGAGGCCTGTATCAGGTGCAGGTCGTAATAGCAGCTCTCTAAAGTTCGACCGGGATTAAAACACTAACGACTTAAAGGTAACTCTGTAATGTCTCCCCCTCCTAATCTAGTCTGCTTCACACTACTCCAGCTCTTACCAGTTTATAATTCTTTATTCGTTATAACTTTCAGTTCTACGCTTTACTAACTTGCTTCTTTTAAGCTATTATCGCTTCGTTCCTTCTGTCTAAGGTTACTAACGTAACTAGCTAACTTCCGTATACCTTTTCAAATAGCCTTATAGCTTCTATCTAACCTTTTTATTAAAGTTAACTAGCCTTTACAGTTCTTACAGCTTTATTTTCTAACTTTTATAAATTTTTCTTTCTTTTCCAGCCTTCCTTTAAAAACTTTTCTTCATTTAACTACTAACTTCCTTCTCCTAAGCTTTAAGTCTTATACGTCTTATAATTACCTCTCTATACCCTTACTTGCTTACTTTTACTATTATTATATCTATCCTAAGCCTTTATAAGCGTAACTTTAATAGCTTTAATTATAACCCTTTTACTACTATTACTTATAACCACCTTATTAATATCTTATTAATTATCTATATTATCCCCTCTTTATCGTGTTATGAACGTGTCGTTAGTAATAACTCTAATAAGTTACCTTACTTAACTTATATTAACTTAGTAAATAACTATACCTATCTAGACTCCTGTTTAAACTATTATAAGTACTATCTTATTTAAAGTAAGTAACTGCTTTTACCGTTTATAAGGTACTTATTAACTAATTACAGACTTAACTTATCATTAAAAATGCAGTAATAGTTATAATAATTATTTTTATATAGTAAGTTTTATATTATTTACACTTTATTTATTATTTATTAAACTGCTTAAAGTCTAAGCTTTACTTACACCTTAAAGTGTTATATTACCATTATAATAGTCTATATATCTTGTAAATTAGCTGCCGTTCTAACTTATTAAGATATAAGTAATTTCGCTTATTAAGTTCCATATAGGTTATTAACGGTATAATAGCTAATCGATTAATTTAATACAGTTTAATAAATTTAATTATCTCTTCACCTTAATGTTAAGATAGCTAAATAATAAACTACTAAACATTTAAGTTACAGTTAAAGTGTTCTTTTTACTCCCTTTAGTTTAAGTTTATCCGTTATAATTTATCACGGTTTTAGTAACAGTTCCGTAACGCTAACTTAAGCTGCCTAAGTACCTTTATCTACTACTCTTATAAGTAGATTATAAATCGATATCGCTTTACTTATTTAAGCTTAACGTCTTAAGATATATTTAGACTTTATTTAACGTCGTTTAACTATACTTAACAGTCTTATTAATTTAAAAGGCTAGATTACTTAATAGTAAGTTAATTAAGATATAAGTACATGTTAATTACAGTCTATCTGCAATTCGTTCGTTATTAACTATCGTTATAAGTTACTATTAATAACACTCAGAATTAGAACTGTTCTCCTTTTAACAGTCTTGAAGTTAATGATATTAATTACGTTTAATCAGTATATAATAATAAAAAGGTTATTTATAATATATTTACGGTACATTTACAGTATATTTACAGTTTAAGTTTTCGATTATGTAGTTATCCCTTAATATTATATACTATTTTATCTTCTAAATTAAGTCTTTATTATCCTGTCCGGAGGACAATTTGTTGTAAGGATGGTATAAAAAAAAATTACTATGGGAAATTCAGTCAAAACTGATAAGGAAATTCAACTCGACCTAGGACTGGTCGGTTCACTATCAAAAGTGGGTCTGCTCGGGCCCTTCCGCTCGGGCCCCTACTCGGGCCCTAAATCACGTGATATGATATGTTTTCAGATACGTCACGTGACCAGAATTCCAAATCTGAAGTCAGATTTAGGGTTAGGGTTACGGTTCAGGAGTTATTAGCGTTTGAAAGAATTAAACAAATGGGTATTCAGAAATAAAAACAAGGCTAAATCTAATTAAAAAAGGTGGTTTTATATGTAAATCTTTACCTAGAATTCAGAACTGGAATTCGTTTTACTATAAATCTTATAATAAGAAAGATATTACTGTTTAAAGTGTAATAATAATAATTATTTAAATAATAACTAGTTAATAAGTAATATAATAAGTTCTATTACTTACATTTATTGTATGACTTATTAGGTAGAATCCAGAACTGGAATTAGTTTTACCATACTGCGTAAATTAAGAAAGATATTAATATTTAAAGTTAGATAATAATATTTATTATAATAATAACCTGTTAATAAGTAGCATAATAAGAAGTAATAATTACGTTTTCTATATAATTTATTTCGTAGAATACAGAGCTGGAGCTCTTTTTACTATACGGCTTAAAATAATAAAGATATGACTATTTAAACCTAAATAATAAGAATAACATTAACATGAACTTAAATATCTCTCTGGTTTTAATAGCTTTTCCAAATCAGGCTTTAGATTAAGAATTACAGGTAAAATCTACGTATAATACTACCTTTTTCTATATTATAAACTAAAATAATAACTGTAAAAGTCATGATTTTTTCACTTTAAACATGAATATCTCCCGTTACTTAACCCTAACCCTGAAAACAATCTGAAAATCGGATTCTACATCATGTGATGCATATTAAAACGTATCATTTGATTATGTAAGCTTATAATGAAAAATTATTAAATTATTACTCCAATTCACCCAGTTAAGCTAAAAAACCTTTAGTTTTTCACAGATAGAAATAGAAATAGTATAGTGGTAAACAGCGTAATATAAATTAAAGAGGTTCCCAGTTCGAATTGCATTTGTGAAAGTGAAAAAAAAAACTGTAAATTGTAAATTGTAAAATAAAGACTGTAAACTCTGTGGAATAAATCCTGTGAACCTTATAGAATAAAGCCTGTAACCTCTGTGGATTAAAGCGTATAAACCTTATGAAATAAAGTCTTTAAAAGGTAAGATTTATGTTTAATTATTATTATTTTTATTATTTCTTTAAACTTTATAAAATAAGATTAATAAAAAGTAAGATTTGTTTATAAAGATTACTTTTCTTAATCTTAATTATTATTCTTTTTAATATTTTTTCACCTTTTTAAACAGATATATTATCCTCTGGACAGGTTTCTGTCGCTTTGTTTGCTATACTTATTAAAATAAGCTTAATACCCCACGCTAAAATTGCCAGGAGCGAAAGTGAGGAATGGAGCGCACTATAGCGTAGCAAAGGGCTGTCGCGTAATGACGAACAAAGCGACGCCAGCAATTTTAAGTATAGAAAGATATTTCTTAAAACCTTTAACTAAGGTTGTAAAGACCTTAGACTTAACGAGGAAGCTAAGCCTTTAAAGCTAGTAAACTTCCTATAAATTGTATACGCAGTAATATAGAGAACTAAGAAATCGTAAACCAGTAGCTTATGGGATAACTTACTCCTTATAGCTAGGGGACTTACGCCTTATTGTAAGTCTAAAGAAGGAGTTAAAGGGTAAAAAGCGAACTAGTATACCTTAAGGCCTCTTAAACCAGTTATATAGCAGTGTATAGTAGAGAAACGTGCCTACGAGAACAAACGCTATTAAAAAAGAAAGTTAGTAAGGAAAAGAAAAATAATAAAAAATTATAACACAGTGTGCAGTCCTTAAGACTATAACCCATGTTATAAAGACTCTTATAAGACTTAAATTATAACCTTTTGCTAAAGGAAGTAAATATACCGCTATTACGTTAAAGAGCCGCTTTATTATTGAAAAAGAAAGGATAATAAATTAAATTATAAGGTAACTACGGGACGTAAAGACCCTGCTAAGAAGGTCCCCTAGTTAAAGGACTCTAAGTCCTTAAGAGGAGCGCTTAGCTTAACCTCCTCACCTTCTTAGAACTCTAATAACTTTACATTACGACTAAACGCCTTTGCAACACAGTCCTTAAGTTAAAGTCGCTGCTTATAAAGACACACTAAACATATTAATACCTCTTACAGCTTAATAATAGCTTCGTAAAGCTATTAAGCAGTAGACTTAACTTACAAGTTGAGGTTTTACTTCTTAATAAGAAGGGCTTTCAGTTTCGCTTTACTAACACTAAAAGCATTACATTAAGAAAGCTAGTACCTCTCTAAATAGTCATCGTAGTTATTAGAACAGTTCAAAACTTAGTAAGTAAGTAAGGGGACAGTAGATTTACAAAAAGAACAAGGGGATATCTGGCCACCAAAAGCATATATGTAAGCTACTAAGTTTAAACGGCAGTTAATACTTTTATCTTATTCCTGTTTCGAGACTTAAGAACTAGCTACACGTTATATAGTAATGTAATGGAAGGAAGAACCTATCCTTTAAGTTCTTTATAGGAAAAGAACGTTATAGAAGTGGAATTATGTAACGACCTTACAGGACGTTACTTAAACTAGTGTAGCTTGATAAACCCCTTATAAGAAAAACAGTGTAAGAAACAGTACGTATTATACTACGTATTAGGTTAAGGGTATAAAGACTTAAAGCTCTTATAACTAATAAGAAGGTACTTACAGTATACTAAGTGCTTGCATTACGAGGAAGAGAAACCTTATAAGTAGGGTGCTTATAAGGAGTAGAGTGCTTACACTATAAGCACTTACGGCACTATAAGTAAGGTATAAGGTACCTCTTAGTTAGCTAATATAGATAGTTATTATCGTAACTATAATAGACGTAAAGGACTTTAGTTCCTTACGCTAATATTTAATTATTCATTTATATCTTATTATTCAGACTTACCTCTGTGCATTATAGTGATAACGACTTACAGTGATATTAAACTCCCCTGTCTAGGAGTGTTAGCTTAATAAGCCGTCTTCGGAACGCTCCTTAACTGTTAACGTCCTGCTATACGTTCTGTCTTAACCTGCGCTAGTCCTCTTAAGGCCTGTGTTAGGTACAGGTCGTAATACTCACCTATCGTAAGCACGATAATGGTATTTATACTACTAACTAGCTAAGTAACTTATACTTTGCTCTGTTACTCTATAGCGCTCTCCTTATAACTTACAGAGCGTTACTCTATAATAACTCGACTGCTTTATAACAGAGTAACTTTATAGGGACGGAGCACTTTATATAGGTACAGGACTTATACTTTTTACATATAGTGCTTCCTATAGGGACAGGTTAGTCTAGGCCGCTAAAGGCGGCTTGTAAGTTGTCACACGATTTCTCCTCTTTATTATTCATTTTCCATAAAGAACTTTAATATAGGTTTCCCTTCTTTATCATCACAACTATATCTTATAATCGTATTAACAAATCTAAATTATCTTTAACTTCTTACTATAAGGATCTCATCATATGTATTTTTAATTTTAATTACAAAATGTCTCTGTACTCCTAATACTTACAGTTACAGCTTTAGTGTCTTACGTCGTCTAACTCCAATTCCTACCTTAAATACCGGTCCACAAACGTCTATTATAACGCGTTTAGTAATAACGTAGACTTTTAAAACAAGTTAGTTAGAAAAAGAAACTAGACGATAAACGAGAGAAGGCTTTGCAGGAAATTGTTTTAACGCAAAAATCACTTACTTAAACCTTATTAAAAGCCTAACGGCTGGACTGTCAGTTAAAGGTAGTTAATAACAAGGCTTATACGGCGTTTAGCAAAGACTTAGAAATTATTAAGTCGTTTAAGGCTAAGAAGGTTTAGTCTAGTCTTTCCCCTGTAGATACAGCTAAGTCGTTTAACTAAAGGTTATTCCTTAAAAGGGGTATGTCACTAGACACTGCTACAACTATATTGAACTAGCGTGGTGACGTAACAGGGAAGAAACTACAAAAAGAACCACACTCACAGAAGGTCGCAGCGGCCTGGAAGGCTGCTTCCCAGACTACTGGTCCTCCGATCGGAGGGATAGAAATGCGACTGACGTAGAAAAACAACAACGTACTTAGTATGGAACAAAACCTAGTAAGTGACGGAGCTTAGTATGGAATAATAAAAGAAACGCGACTGTGGACTAGTTTATCTTTATTTGATTAGAGAGCTAGAATGTCAGTTGGCTTCGAGTGGGAGGTTTTCATGGTGGAAATCGTCGAATTCAATTGAATTGAACTTAATGAGTGGAAGTGACGGTTTGAAGAACCGTGCGGCGCGGCCCCTTTTAACAGAGGCACGCGCCAGAGAATTCACCGTTAAGTATAAAAACGGTTACAGTAATATTACAAGTCCTAAAAAGAACGACAGGGTCGGCCTAATAGGCACCCCGAGTTAATAATATACGAAAAAGGAAATTTCGTAAGCCCACATTCGTTGCATAAAAACAATCAGGGCTAATTGTACTAATCTTATAGTCATATAACAGCTGTTGTTTTACCTTAAAGTTGCCCTCACCATCCCCTGTCATCCACACCGCCTTGCTTAGGCGCTACTTAGGCGCTGCTTAGGAGATGATTAGAGAAACCGCTAAACACGGTTTAGATGAGTAGGCAGTACTTTGTGGTTTAAATGGCAATTGTTCACGAGGTTTTAGTTTTTAAGAAACAGGTGGCTTAAAACTGTAAACTCCCCTCTCTCCTAAACCTAACTCTTTTTCACTTCTCTTTCCTTCTCTTTAAAGTCACATAATTAAGTTTACGTCCCTTATTAAGTCTCCATTCCCGTCTTCCCTAATTGCAAAAGTGGGTAAATATCACCTTTAAGCTTAGATGCTCCCTAAGAGGATTTCTTCATTTTTATTTATTTAGTTATTAAACGTGGCCCTCTTATTTTAACCTAGTAGCAGCCGACTCTGGAAATGGGTAAGAACAGAACGGTAAAGGAGAGAAGGAGATATATTAAGGAGAATGGATTTAATGGTAATGACATAAATGTTGATGACAATCTTATCCCTGTTACAGCCTGCTTGAGGGATACTAAGGTATACCTGATAAAGACATATCGTTAAAGCGGACGGGGTCTAGTGCTCTAAAATAATAGGAGGCAAGATGATTAAATAAAGGCTAACATAACTCTTGGGGGCAGTGCACTGTCACGTAGACTGTAAACTTAGAGGTTCTAAACGATAAGTCTTACTAAACTGATTGTAGTTTAAGAATAATGTATTACTATTATAAGGAACCAAGAGGTCCCTCACTCCATCGTGGTCACGATAATGGTACTATACTACTGGAATAACTAAGTACCTTATACCTTGCTTTGTTACTCGGTGTTGAGAGTGACTAAGTAACTGAGCACTCTGCTTAATCGCTTCCCTATGCTTAGCACTGAGCGCGCCAAGCTCACTGAGCACTTCGTGCGACGCACTGTTTACACTGTCCTCTGCTCTGTCAGTCCTGTAGGGATGCGCCGGTCCGGGCTAACCACAAGGGTGACCTGCAGGTCGTCACATTTATAACCTTTTTTTCCACTCGGTTGATTTTAGTTTCCATTTGCAGAATTCTCCTTTGCTCTCTCGATCTGCGCAAACTTTGAATGGAAAAAATCTCCTGTAATAAGTGAGAACAGATTCCAACATGCTGAAAATGGTATATCCTAATCATACCTGTGGTATGAACCAGCATAGGGTCTCAGCTTATCGCGGCTGAGATCTAGTAGGAACAGGTGGAACATCTCGCTCCAACGAGTCCGATTCGGATTGAGTTGCTCGGGATGATGGCCCGGACGACCATGTAGGCATTTGGTAGCCAATTGCTTCCTGGCGACGCGATGTCCGGGTGTGTTGGAAAGTAAGGTATGCTATCCAAAGAGATAGGGTTGCGATGAAGAGTGATGGGACGCTAATGGCGATAGAAACCACGATCTTAGGGCTAAGAGCGTCAGAGGTCATAGTGTTTGAGAGGGGCGAGCAAAACCTCAGGCTGGAAAGCCGGGACGGGGGAATGAAAGGCGGAAGGTTTGGGAAGGTGGGTGAAAATTGCGCGGAAGGGGATAATGTAGATCAAGACTTCAGAAGGTGACAGAGACAAACGGGACAGACGAAAGGTAGCGAGTGACAACGGGCTAATGGAGTTGCCGAAGGACTTGTGGTTCGCGGCAGCTGGAGGGACGAGGATCCAAGCAATATGACTGGCGACTAAAATACACCCTGTAGGCTGGGCCAAGGTAGCGGCAACGGTAATGGCAGCCCTTTCTTTGCAATCGTCGAGACGGAAAGAGGGGTCTGGGCTTATAAAAATGTTGAGCTCTCTCTCTCTATACCTATCCTCAGATTCACATAATACGTAACATAAAGCAATTACTGGGGTTGTAAGCAATAAGGAAATCTCCCTGCCAGGTACCTGGTCTGTACACGGCAGCCAGGGAGCGCTTAAGCCCCCCGGTCGGCACCACACAGGCTCCCCCATGACAAAATAATAACATTAAAATCCCCAACCTTATACAAAAACGAAGTTGACCTCAGATATGCAATTGAAGCAACATTATAGCCACGCTTTCAATTAATATAAAACTTGATGGATAATATTTAAATCGCTGTTACTCCCTGCTTAATTTCTCTTAATTTATTTTACTGTAGTTTCGTGATGCAATCAGTGCCTAGAGCTTTGGTGTCTCAGTTCCTTTATTATGGGGAGACAGGGAGGTTTTTATATACCTATATGTTGCACAGGCACGAAAGATGGCATTTAGGGATATTTCACGATTCTTGATTGATTGCTACGGAAGAATGGTGTAAAGATTTCTGAACCTGGCTAAAAACCTATGTGGGTGGTCTGCCCTACCACCATTTACCTGGTGGTATATGTGGGCATTCACCTGGGCCTTATAACACCATATCACTACATAAGCTGTTCTATCCTATTATTAAGTCAGAGTACCGACTTTTGGAACACCCCTGCCTTTGGAACGGGGTTTGTCAGTAAAGACTTGCCACTCGCCACTAAACGCATCTATTTAAATCGCTAACAACTTAATCAATTCTGCTCTAATTCTTTTACTGTCTCTTTTATTAGATTTAGAATTGAATGATGAAGCAATATACCGACTTAGATTTACGTAATGCGCTGGTAGAGTTTGCAGAAACTAGCTTACTCTGTAACTTTGCTGAAAACTATAGCGTACCCCTTACCACTCTTTTTAATCGAGTTTGCGGCTCTACGCCAGCTAATAAGTCCTAAATTATTAAGTAAAAGCTTTCTCCAGCTATAGAAGAACGTTTAACTGAATGGATTTTATTCCAGGGGTCGCTTGGTTACCCTCTAACCCACGCGTAAATCCGAAGACTGGTTAGAAGAATGCTTAGAGACGACAAGAGCCTTGGAAAACGCTGGACTGGCCGGTTTTTGGCTAGAAATCTATTAATTTCCACTATTAAACCTTGAAGAATCTACGGAAACCGTGCTGATTGAGTCTGTAAGGTTGTTATTTAGCCCTGGTTTAAGTATTTAAAACTCCCCAGTATAAAGGCCATTCTAGCTTACCACAGGTATAATATAGATAAAACCGGTATTACTTCTGGTATTGGAGATAACGGGCTGGTTATTAGCTTTAAGGAATGAAAGAAATTCCAGAAAAGAAAGAAAAGAGATCGAATTTAGACTTTAATTATCAAGTGTATCTCCACTGACAGCTAGTATTTAAACCTAATTGTTATTTTTAAAGGTGGAAACCTTTAATAACAGTAATACCCGCGTGATTTACGGCTATTTAAGGGCTGGAAGTGGAAAACTACTGAAAACAGCTAGTTTAATAATAATACTGCTGTTACCTAGCTTTGTAATATCTTTCTTCTGGAGACTTAATTAACTAACCCCTTAAAAAAGCACCTCCTTATTTTAGATAGTTATAGCAGTTATACCATTAAGAATTTATATAGTTAGTATTTAATAATAACGTATAGTTATTATTTCTGCCAGCCTACACCTCCTACGTTCTCCAGCCCTTAGATTTATTGGTTTTCGGCCCCCTAAAGGCTAAATACAGAGCCAGGTATAATAAGGTTATTTCTAGCTTTAATAAAGGCACTGTTACTGAAAAGAGAGCCTTTTTAGAATGCTACTAGTAAGCCAGGGTCTATAGAATAACCGAATTTAACATTAAAGCCAGTTAGAAAGTTATAAGCTTTTAGCCAGTTAGCTTTAAAAAGCCCCTAAGTAACGGCCTCGTTATTAAGAATTCTAATGGTGATATAGGTTAAGTAACCTCTATAATTTCTATAGGCCTTTAAAAGGCTTATAACTCCATTATGGGTAAGAATTTGGAAGACCGGCCTGTATGGTTTACCCCTAAAAAGCTAAAGGATTTCCGTCTGTAAGGGTAGGTTTTTCTAGCCGGTTAGAAACAGACCGCTAGCGACCGGCTTTTTATACGTAAGGCCGTAAAAGCCTTTAATAACGTAAATTTTTAGTTGGTAAATACGGTACATTAATTAGAGGCTGTAGAAAAAAGCCTGGAACGTATAAGAGGCCGAAAGAGAAGGAGGGTCTAAGTCGACCCTAATACGCAGTTTGCTGGAATTGAGGAGGTTTGTGCCTTATAGAGAGAGGCTGGCAGAGAGGATTTAAGTGATTCTGAAAGAGAAGAATTAGGTAATTCTGATACTGAAGACTATATCATCGTAGCTATTTAATTGAAGAAGTTGTGGGTAATTAAACTTAGTGGTGTTGTGCGAGGTCCGATACACAGGCTGTTCCAAAGGCAGGGGTGTTCCAAAAGTCCCCCACCTGACTTATAGCTGAAATCTGCCCTTCTGTTAAACTTCTTACCGATAGTTGGAAAGCCCCTTATGAGTGAGCCTTTAATAACAGTAGTTTTATGCGTTCCCAAATGCGTCCTTGAGCTAAGGTGCCCTGCACAACTGCCTGCGGGACAAGAGATAATTATTAGAAACGTTGCATATTGGAAACTGGGGTTTAATGGGGGTTATAACTGCTTGATTGAATTGCTTGTCTGGAGGTTCTAGCTAGAGGCCAGAACCCCTTTCTTTTATAGACCTCTCTGTAGGATGTAGTCTTTGTAACTGTGGTGGCTTAGGCTTACTGGCGCTCTGGCAGTTGCCAGGCATCTACTTAGCTCCGCCGACTAGATGGCTGGGACTCCTACTTCTGACAACAATGAAGGCACCTGATTGGCAGGAATGGATACAGGGTTAGGGCCTGTCGCATCGCTGGTTAAGGGAGCCCGATTGCTATTATTAGTAACAGAAGAGATAGTAGTAATCGAGCACGATGAGGAATTGAACGGGCGAGCTGAAAAGAAAAAAAGATGTAAAAGAGAGAGTTTAGTCACTTGACTGGGTTACTCCGCGCATTGGCTAGTTTGCACTGTGTCTGACGGCATCGATATACTACGGTCACTTGGTAGGGTAATCAATTCCCATTTTCCCTTCCTGGAAAATATTAGAGAAACTCACTGCCTTGATCGCTCTTGCTCCAGCCTTTAGGCGCTGAGCGGATAATATCTTATTGCTACTTAGGGCCCCGCGTGTTTGATCGTATTCCCAAATATTAATGCCCTTATGCCCCCCGCTGTACATATTAATGCATCAGGTGAAAGGCCTAAACTCAATTCCGACGTTTAATACGCTTAGCGATAAGAATAAAGCTGGCTACTCCTAGCTGGCTAACTAAGACCATAGTGTCCTCCGATACCTGGACTGATGTGGCGAGGGCGACTTTGGGAGTCCGTATTGGTGGGAAGGGACGGGGTTGCTTAATACGAGTCGAAGTTAGTCTCGACGGCGGAATCTGCCACGAGGTAAACCTGCAGAGCGACCAGTTCTGCCAAGATGACTAGTCTGACTCGGGGCAGCAGGTCGTTAACATACTTAAGAGGGTGCGGGACCACATCCATCCGATAAGCAGCGTTACGTGGATGCTCCAAATGTCTGATCATCTACACAGCCTTCGCTGGAATGGAAAATGTTGACGATGACACAGGAATCAATCATGTTTTCGGATCCGCCATCAATCTTCAAGACATAATCCTCACTGCGGAGCTAGTCACTATAACCAAAGCATCTAAATATCGTACGAGGTCGATGCTACGCCACCGTGGAAATTTCTTTCATCCCCAGAGCCTTGCCGAGCCTACAAGCTTGGCGCGAGGAGTATTGTGCCATACTTCAATCGTGGGTTGACAGCTGCGCGGTATCAAACCCTAACTGCGTTGTGGCTGGTTCAGCTTTACCCACCTGCGTTTTAGATGTTGGTTCACTCCGAGGACGCTGTCATTTTCCTCCGCCTCTTACCTTTGTCTGACGATATATAATACGTGGCACTCAGTCACTGCTGGGGAACTTAAGCACTGCCGTGGACGCTGCTTTAATTAATCACTTTCCCAGCCCCTTATTGTTGTTACGACCTGCACTCGGTACAGTGTCAGAGAGGGACTGATCGAGCTAAGACAGAGCGTATGGCAGGACGCCAAAGTGTAAAGGGCGGTTTAAAGGCTGAATGATGAGACTAGCACTCTCAGACGGGGGATACAATGTCACTGTAGGTCGTTGCAATATAAGGGACAGTTGGGGACTGATTAGTAGTGCATAAATGAATAATGTAGTTGCTAGCGTGAGGAACCAGGATCCTTACACTCTATCGTGGACACGATGATGGTATTTATACTAGCTAACCAACAAGTAACTTGTACCTACTGCTCAACGTGCTTACTCTCTCCTAGGGTTGAGCAGGTTGATCAGTTTTCCTGTACTCCCCGTGCTTAAGGCCCTACGACGTTAAGCACGTTAAGCAACTTCCTGATTGGTCGTAGGGGCTTCGGGTCTTTGCACCCCTGGCCCAGTGCACAGCACAGTGTGCACTGTTTGGCTTCGTGGGGATATTGTCGGGCCGAGCCCGCCCTAGTGACGACCAGTGGGGTCGTCACAATTGTACCACCACCATCTTGCAGTGTAAAGCGCAGCGCTGAAATTCATGAATGCTATAAGGTACATTGTTGCAACCTAAGATTCCATAGTGGCCGCGGCTGTTATAATGATACTAGTTCTCTAGACTGTTACCGGGACTTGAATGACGAAAACTGCCGAGTTGGCGTAAACCAGCGTTATAATATATCTTGGCTACTTAGTTTACCATTTTTCGGCCACTTAGCCCGTACGGGGAAAGGGTGGTGCTTAGATAGTCCGAACGAGCTATTCCAGCCAGGGACGTAATAGGGTAAAGCAGACTTGTTAAGAGGATTTTATAGTATTTATGTATAGAGAATTGGCAGTGTAATACCGTATTGACTAGAAAAATCCGGTTTTACTCGGCGAACGTGCACGCTCACGAGCCACGCAAAGCCACTGCTGAAGAAGGCTTAGCTCTGTTCCGTAAAAATACTGGTTCTTATCTCTTTAAAATTATTACTTTCCAGGGTCGAAATTCTGCCAGCTCCATCCCCCCACCGCCGGCGCCTTTCCAATGGGCCTCTTGAGAGCGATCAACGCCTTCGCTCAACGCCAGCAATTCTTTCTTCTTCTACTTAAAGATTCACGCGAATAGCCTCGTTTTCTCGCGCGAAGAAGGCGCGCCTTCGCGACCTCTGGTTAGCTACAGCGCTCCCTGCCCTCACCGGGGCCCCCTTTCCTCCCTCAGTGACCGTGTCGACCAGCACCGCAGTCAGCCTCCGGCGTGCCGTGAGAGCTTCATATAAGTAAGCAGTCTTCCTTCCTCTCCAGCCCTTACGCTTCGCGAAGAGTTTCTCTCTTAGTAATTTGCTAATACAATGGCTTCTCAAGCAGCTCCTCTCCCTGCCAAAGTGGCCGCCCCGCTTCCACGCGCGCCTCTCGCGAGTTTACAAGCAATTTTGTACTGCAGCCAGCTATTCAATCCACTAGCCAATCTACAGAGGAATCCACAGCTTACAACACAACGCGCCTCAACACCAAGATCCACGGAATCCACGCGAATTCACGCAATCCGCGCAATCGAACGCCCTGGCTCTGTGGGGGGAGCTAGTCTCACCGCCCACAAGGGGGCTAGCTCCACTATTCCGAATCCGGCAGTCTTAAAGGGGTCGCTTACTGAGAATCCAGAGGCTGGAGCGGTGGCTTTGCGTGGCTCGTGAGCGTGCACGTTCGCCGAGTAAAATTGGATTTTTCTAGTCAATACGGTAAGCTCAGATAGGACAAATACCGTAGGCTTACTTCCAAGGTGGGAAGTTACTTCATCTGAGCTGGGATATTATATACTATCCTAGGTATACTATCCCAGGGCATGTACTGGCATACTCTGAGACATCCATTATATACTGGTATATAGTGGATCCCATCGGCGCTAGAATACCATACACCATCCTAAATTCCGAGCTGGGATATTGTATACTATCTCAGGTTATATACTGGTATATTCTGGCCGCAATTCGGGTATAGTCCAGGATTCGGGCCCCTTTTGAATGCTTACAATATCGGCTCGTAGGCGCCCGCGCATAATACGGTCCCAAATTTGGGTCTTAGCTTCCAGCTTGCCAGAATTTGGGCTACCCTTCTTCAATCACATACATACGTAGAATTCACTACTTCATTCCTGGAGCTTATTATATAGCGTTTTAATTACTCTAATTTCCTAACTAACATGTTGCAAACTATCACTGCACTAAAAAGTACAAAACGTTTATTAATTCTATGCAGCGGTAGTTGCTGTATATCTGACATAACCAGAGAGGATACATACCAAACAGTCAAGCAACCATCCAGGGGCCGTGCCGGCCCAAGGAGCGACCGCGGGGTCATGACAATAGAATAACAAAAGAGTATATATAGCTAGCTGTAAGCAGGTGCGAGATATCGATGTAAAAGCTAAGTCGGAACCATTCGCTTTCTAAAGACGGGGGCCAGCGTAGCCATTTTTATGTATGGGACCAATTTTGGGCTCGCTCGGCTAGAGTTGAAATGGTTGTGGATGCTGCGGCGGAGCCTTCTAGAAATGGTTCAGAGGGTGAGCAAGACTGAGCAAGACTGAGCTAATCCTGAGCCGGCCCTGAGCCGGGGTGAGCGACGTCACGTGGGCGCGGTACGAAAAAGGAAACTTGGTGTGCCCAGATTCGTCACAGGAAACAGGCAATTCACCACCCTAAAATCGACACCACGAATTTCCCTTTCCTTCTTCGGAACTGAGCAGTTGCCGCCTTAGGCTGAGCTAGACTGAGCCAGACTGAGCGAAGGGGCCACTATTCTGGGCTGCCTCGGTTATAGTTACCATGGTCCAAAATTGCCATGGAGTTGTGAGGACCCAGTTTTAGGACCTCGTATCACCAGCACCACCACCACAACCTCCTTAAACACCTAACCGCGCTTTCCTTCATTCATAAGACAGAGAAACAAACCTGACGTTTAACACTCTCGTTGATTCCGTTACGCCTAAGTTAAATTATCCATTTTTCTTAAAAAAACAATTTATTATTAAATGACTAGATAGTGCGGTATATCACCTCTGGCAGGAAAAGGCCATGGACGGGAAAAGGAAAGCCATTCTGTGCCAGGAAAAGTTCTTCATTTTCTTTCTCGGTCTAACTCTGCAACTACGACCGCAAGTTCATCGCTTCTTTTACGTGACATTTGAAACCCACTGAATGGACAATTGGGATGACATCTACAAGAGCCTCGGATATTTGCCGAACTCGATACAACATCTTGGGGTAATATTGCAACTTGACGGCGGTCTGGTCGTCAAAGTCTGCTGGCTAGGTGGCTGCGGGGTCACACGAGATGGAGGCGGGTGTGCCGCAACAAATGCCGAGCATTCTCCAAAAGACGCCTTTGCAGCTCGCTGGCCTCTCGTCAATACCTCCTTCTTTGCACCCTGTTTGAAGGCGATGACTCGGAGTTCGCTTTGGGTCTCCATTGCCAGACCTGTCACAACTGCGTGGAGACGCGCTCGCTTTGCACTCTTCAACGATCCTTCGACGGCGATGACTTCGAGAGCTTGTGTCTCAGGTTCGCTCCCCCTCCCAGCCCTGACCCAGCAGTCAGTTGTGTTGGTGGGCAACGACCCATATTACGTCCGACCTCGAGTCGCGGTCATTGAGACTTCACCGCTGGCAGCATCTTCACATCAATCTCACGCCTTCACTCAGGCAATCCTCCCACTTTCTGTCCCTACTCCCGTTGCATCGGGGTTAGTCCCCGCAACTGTTATCAACCTTCGCGGGGAACCGATATCTCTCTCCGTCATCCAGCGCTCCATTAGCAGTTTCCTCAACGAAGACGACGTCTTTCAAAATGGCTTCGTCAAGGGTGGCTACCTCGTTGTCAGCCAGGGGGACAAGTTTCTCAACAACAACAACACCCCTTGATCCAGTAAACCGATTCCAAGCCTCTCAGCTGCGTTGAGGACACCCCTTTGTCGGACGACGTTGCGACCTACCTCGACGAGCACAATCTTTGGTTCTGTGTTGTGCCGGGTGACAGCTTTCTGCCTGCAGGACCCTACATTGTGGCCGACCACAAACTCCACCAAGCGTGGCGTCTCTACCCCGACCACCTCGAGGCATTCTCGACCATTGTTCCCAATGACACCGAGACATTCGACGCCAACAATCCACGATACACCCGACGCCAACAATCCAGCCCTTTCGCCAGCTTGAGTGGCTTCATTGCGGTTCCATCACGGCTTTACTACAACAAAACACTCGAGTTGCCGCTGCATGGGGTGAGGATCTCAGTCAAGGATAACATCCGCCTCAACGGGGTCGAGATAAGAGTGGGAAACAAAGCCCACACCGAACTAATTATACGGCAAGCAAACCGCCATTGCCGATTTTCTTCTGGCCCTTATTCGCAAAGGGGCTGTCCCGTAGTGGGTAAAACAAAGCTGTCAGCTTTTGCTGGGTCGGAAACAACCCCCGACAAATGCATCGGCTATTTCCCGCCGTGGAACCCACGCGGTGATGGGTACCAGAACCCGTCTGGCAGCTTGAGCGGAGCTGGCGCTACCGTATCAGGATACAGCTGGATAGACTATGCTCTCTGCACCGACAGTTAGTAACATCCTAACAACCCGTCCCTGGACCCTTCAAGTTGGAAAAGAAGCTGACCACATTTCTTTCTTCCAGCTACCGGAAGCGGGAGATTCCCAGCAGTCGTGCATGGCGTCTGGGGTCTTCGAACCACATGGAACGCTGTATCCCTCAATGGGGTTGTGTGTAATAATCCGTTAGTCGATAAAGTCTATTGATAGAGCGCATATTTGTGGGTGGACTAATACCTGACATTTTATTGCAGCACCATGAATGCAATTTGTGTCATGTTCCGTTCTCCTCGGGACATTTCCACCTTCCTGGAGTGCCTTGGTCTTCCTGACTTATCAGAAGATAATGTTTGTCATGCCCTAGTTGAACTCATCGCTCTTTGGCCTTTTTTACTAACCTGAGTAACAGTTGCTAGCCCGAATCGTTTATCCAACCGACTGGTATCCGATCGAGAGCGAGGCTTTGCAGGGCATGACCAATAAATTTGTATCTGCACTTGAAGATTTCCTGGGCATTAAGCGCACTCCAGTCTCCTTCGCGGAGGAATGGTCCCGCTCTGCGCCCGAAGATGTCTGAGAAGAGCCCTTAACTGAGTACTTGAAGGGAGTAAGTAGTTCTCTGTGTCCATGTACATTCACTCTAAACCCTTTCGATCCTGAGCTAACATTGTGTTTTTTTTTTACCCCCTTTGACAGACATCTGGCCTGGCGAACGAATGGGAAATATACCACGCTTTTGACGACTTTAAATCCGAGTACTAGGCTAAGTTTGGTAAGATACCCTAGGTTAGCCCGGCCCATGCTAAAAGATGGTGCGCATTTGTTTTGCATTGATAACGAAACTGCGCTGCTTGGTCGCTGCTAACCCACGCTTGCCCCTTTCTGACAACAGGGACTACGGAAAAACAATCAGTCAGGAAACAAGCGACGCATAAGTACTAACGACATGCCAAGTTGTTTGAGGAGGAGATCCTCTAAGTTGATCAAGCCGGGAAATCCAAGACCATCATCATGATGCCGCTGGGTTGCGCCACACCCTAATACCGCGACCTTACGGAACATAATAGCCAGTATATGCAAAACCTCGCTTTAAACCCTGATTGGACTCACTGCCCGTAAATGAAATACGCTAACAACCTACATCCTAGAGCCCCAACAAGAATTCCACCTGAAGGGCCTGTAGCCTCGGTTTCCATGACTGGCGCTGCACTAGCCGTGATTCCCAGTATGTTCACTCTAAGTGATACTTGGCTGTTTTCAGGGGGGGTGTATCTAACTAAAAATTATCATACAGTTGGACAAATCCCACACCAGTCACGAATCTCAGGCCGAGAGGAATACCTGCCTGTTGTGGCGACACTGGTTGGGGCAAAAGGCATGTCTAAAGCCCAGATGCTACCCAGAATCTGATTCACTGACTCCCCTTGGGGGGGCACGACCAAACCATTCTTCGCGTCGCTTACCAGGCCTTGGAAACGGCCCAGATGGATACCGAGGTTCTTACTGGAAAACAAATGTTTAGGACGGTGAGCTGAGGGAGGAAGGTATGTTGTAATGACGCCAGCTATCTACTTCTATCTAGTGCTAACAAGCAATATTAGTAGCCCCCGTAATCACCGCCGACACAGCCGAAAACGCCTTTGCCACACCGCTCAAGGCGTCGCCCATGCCCGGCGCCACGGCCGACAAGGCATTCGCAAACACCTTGGCAACTTTACACAAGGAACTCTCTTTTACCGGGCAGCTCAAGGTATACCTCATCTTGCCATAATCGCTCTCCTCATCCACATTCCTCGCGTAAATGGCAACCGTCTTGGCCATCTTGGTTGTCCATCGCGTCCGCTGCCCCCACACGCAGCACTTGCCAGAGCCACGGATGTCCTCGCAGCCCTCCTCGCAGAAGCGCTCCTGGCGACTGGTGTGCTCGTGGATGCCCTCCTGCATGGCGACAATGTCGACAAGGGTCTGAGCTAGTCCGTTGGTGGCGACCCATTCGTCTTTGCTGTTGCCGTGGCATTGGAAGCTGATGGTGCATCCGGGGCTGCGTTCGCCGTCGTTGAGCTGGACGGGGGTTTCGTCGCACGTACGGGCGCCGCGCCGGGACCAGATAGCCCAGAGGTAGTCGCGCGCATATACTTGGCCGGGGATCTCGACGTAGTCTTTGGTGGTGGAGAAGGCGAGGCCGATTTGACGCGCGTTGTTTTGGTTGTTGGCTATGCCGGCGTTGATGGAAGGGGAGAATGTGGTGTTGAAGGCGGGGGGAGAGCAAAAGGTGGTGGGGACGGAGAGGAAGAGGAGGGTGAGAGCGAGTTTGGACAACATGGTTGCTAATCTGAGGAATGTGGGTAGGCAACTGGTGTAGTTTGGTGTGCGTAAAGGAAGATACCTATGGGTTGTTAGACTTCATCCCTTCTTTCCAGCAGCACTTCGGGTTGATACCTTACCAATTTATATTCCTATGAAAGACCATGTTCTCTGCATGGATGCAGAAACTTCACCTGCCACTTCACAAACTTGCTCTTGTTTACGCTTTGACGATTAATCTTTGCACCGACAAAAGAACACCGATCAACTCGTTCGATTATCTTCAGCCTCACTCTATGGTAAGGTTGTGTGGATCAGCATACACACCCATGATTGGACGGACGGCACCAGAATTGCAAGGCGTTTTTATCGCGTCGGCTCGCCGAGCCAGAGCCCTCTGATTGGATGACTGGACCAGACCGGAAAGAGGCATCATACCTAGGGTAGTATTTTGCGGGCCGGGCTATTTGTGGATACGTTTTATTGCTATTTCTTATATACTCCGCGAAGTTTCACGCCAGCAGGCCAAGATCTAATTTATCTAAAACAACAGCCAAATAAGCTTTTTTCCCATGCAGCCACGCCCCATCAGCTCCCCCTTTGTCAACACCTCACACAGCTAGGAGGGTACAGGGCTTAGCAAGATGACCTTTCCCACACAAACTAGGTAGTTATAGGTAGTAGATCAAGTAGTTCAATACACGTGGAAATCTCCACGCCTGTTTGAGAATCAACTACATCTTCTTCTTTCCAACAGTCTACACACATAGAAGAATGGCGATTTGGGTGGGGTTTCTGGAGGCTAAATTCGAGGCGCACCACCCTGTGGACGCCAGGGCAGATTCCATAAAGTGAAAGCGAACCTTTGTATCTACGAATAGCCCACTGGCCCGTGATTTACCGTCGCTCGGTGATCGACTTGGGAGACTCAGGATGTGATTCCCTTTTCTGCTACCAAATCCAATTCTTGTCTTTGATTAGAGGCTATGGTACTTTGAATGTACTGATATCTGCAATATCACACCCTCGGTAACCCCGACTCCCAAACGGTGTACCCACTGAGGACTCGTTGATTTGGCCTTCACTTGCAGGAAAGGCACCCCGGTGGAGACATCCCCTGACGCAGCGGGAGCTCCGTTCCGCGCCGCTCCCTTTCCAAAAGGACCTCATAGTACACCGCAATCTTTAGTAATTTAAAGACTAGACCGTAAGCGAGTCCTAGAAAGGTACACCGCAGTGTTCAAAACGCCTTTCACAGTCATCAAGATGCTATATTTGGTACTTGAAAATGCCGCCTTGGATGCTACTGAGGCATTTCTTGCCGTGAAACAAGGGTGTAGGTTTTATATTGTAGGTAGACAGGAATCATTTTCTTACATCAATCATAGTACTATGGCGTGATAGAGGTTCCGATGCGGTGTAAGAGCCTTCTTCAACTTTCGCAACTCGTACCCAGAAGCTTTCACAGATCCAGATCCCGTAAATCCAGTCAGCACTTGAAATAGCACCCCATCGTTTAAACTTACCGCATTGAAGAACTGCGCCGGCTTCTGGGGATTGATAATTAAAAAGCCCCTGATGGCCTGAGCACGGAGATTTGAACTACACCCGAGTTTTTAGCAATCAGGTTTCCCAACAGTCGATGGGGGACACCGAGGTTTTCATAAGATGGGGTATTTTCCTGTTCTGTGCGAGTATGACGAGCCTGAAGTACCAATTCGTAGTGCTTCTCCTAAAGATCTACTCCCGTCTTAGTAAAAGCCCCCAGACAGAAAGACACCGTGACTTGTCGAGCCTCTAGCGAACCGGCGCTAGAAAGTTCCTCCAGGCTATATGCCCGCCCCACTAACAACCAAGCAGCGGTCATCCCCAATAAGGTACTCATCAAACTCCAGCTCCTTCTCTAGATCTTCTTTCACTACCAATGAGTCGCCGTCGACGCATTTTATTTCAGGATCTTATCATTGAAGAATTCGTTGAGGAGGAGTGAATTAGTGTTAATAAGCCGTATTATTTCGGTCGTGGAAACCCGCGACGACTTAGCTAGCAACAGGTGAAGAAAATGGGACTCTAGTGACTCGTCCTTAGCTGGGTGTTAACAAATTTTGTGGCGGATCAGCCTCTCTTCAAAATTTTCTGTGTGCGGCCCCAACGACGAAGTCGCACTGCATTAGCCATCGGAGATTGGGGGAAACATGTCTGCGTGGGCGGCCAGGCTCCCAGGCTCCAATCCCCTGCCCCACGCCGTCGTGACGCTTCCAAAACTCCCATATCTTCAACCCGTCCATCGGGCCGCGCAAACGCCATGTTGGGAATCCTCCCTCGTTATGGTAGTTGCTGTGATTCAAGATGGTGAATTCGGATCAGGAGCAGAAGCCTCGGGCCCGCTCCATGATGAAGGATCCTACGGAAGGGGGTCCGCTGGCCCTAACTCCATCAAAAAGTTCGTGAAGTCACCACTGAATTGAGTTTTGCTAGTATCTGAACCACCGACTCCGAGCGGGTTCAAGTCGTGAGCGATGCCACCATTCCCCGGCCCTGGATTCCCCCTTGGGTCCAAAGTCGTGTCGACGCTCGAACCCAGGCAGGGTGGGGAGGTGATGGTTGTGGACTGGGCTGTATCAGACGAGCCAGCAACTTCCCAACGACGCATTGGATCCGAGGTGGTCGGATTGTTCCCTTCAGCTTGACTCGTTTTACTGGCCCTCAGCATTCCCGTCGGGTACTTCCCGTGTTGCGGGCGGCGTGCAAACTGCTGGCGACACTTGAGCATGTGGCGGTACCTGGTCGATTTGATCCGGATGGCTAGACGCAGCCCTGTGGTTCTCCGGTGCCTTCCCCTTGTTTTTAAGGCCATCGGCCACCCAGTCCTGGAAAAGAGCTTCAGCGTCAAATCTGAACACGCGCTGCGCAAATGCTACCAGCTCTTCCTCAGTCCGCTGGACGGAATCTGGATCATCGTTGACGGCTCTCCCTCTGTCTGGCAGTAGACCATGTGTGCGGACGACATCGTAAACCTGTCAAAAATGTTAGCCATATTGGAATGTTTGGCTCGGTGATCAATAAATTAACTTACTATATCGTCTCCACGTCTTCTGATAAAATCCTGGTAATGGACGATGTGCTCGGGGACATCATCCATAAAGCAGCTTATTGGCTCGTTAACCCCTAGGAACAGGATTATCCAGACATTGAGCCACTGTTCTGGTAGACTTAGTGCCTTGTCTACCCTCGCTCTCAGAGACGCGGCCAGCGCAGCGGTCCGTGGCAATGCTCTTTCACGACCCTAAAATCGACGAACATCCCTGCTCTTAATCACGTGACTCTTCGTCACATTTGATCAGTCCAGATCAGCTCCGGCTCGGCTTTGGCTAATATTTGCCCATTGAACAGCACAGCTTCCCGAGAAGGTGCAGTTTTAGCAGAAGGGCCTAAAATGGTCCTATATAAGGAGCTAGAATTAAGACATTTGCACTTGTAATAGTAACTATTTAGAACTTTATAAACAATTTATCTAAGCCTTTCGCTTACTAATACTTATACTTATTACTAGTAGTTAATACTGGGGGTATTTAAGAGATGCCTTCATTACTAGGCGTTATTAAGAGATAAATGTTATTTTATATATTAAGACTAAGAGTATATCTACAGCAGCGAATTAGTGGCTGAATTAACCGCTAAGCGCTACTTTATAGCTAAAAAGGGGCCGTGCTCTTAGCGACTGGAAATATCCTAAGGATGTGTTGGAAGCGCGGCACTCTGGATTCTATAGAATTGAAGGAGTTGTAACTGCGTGATTCTATTGCTTGTGTTCCCTCTGTTCCTCTGGCTCTGGCTGGAAGCTAGAGGCTTCTTTATAGACTATTCTGCAGGATTCAGGCTTCGTCACTCTGGTAGCTGAGGCTTACTGGCGTACTAGCAGTGCTAGGTATCCAGTCAGCTCCGCTGACTAGATGCCCAGGGCCTCTGAACCCCCTTTATTCTGACAGGATGTCTACGTCTACGTAGGGTTAGGGTTATATGTGCGATTTTTTAGCTCTTAAGCGTCTAAAGCTCCTAAATATAAGCAATTACGCGTAATCTACATAGTAAAACAGCGTTTCCAAGCTTAAACTATATTATAATAATAGCTTAATGACTAAATCTATCTACGGAAGGCTTATTACAGCTAGCGCTATGCTGTTATTACGCTAGCTAGCTACTCTTTTTATTACTAGCGCTAACCTCCTTTATCTTCCTGTTAGCGTGGAGCTGCTTATTGAACTGGTACGGTGACGCAACAGGGAAGAAACTACAAAGAGAACTATACTTACAGAACGTCGCAGTCGGCCTTCTAAGCCGACTCCCAGACTCCTGGTCCTCCGATCGGAGGGACACAAATGTAACTAACATAAAAAAACAAACACGTACCTAGTATGGAATAAAACCTAGTATATAATGGAGCTTGTATATGACGGAGCTTAGCATGAAATGGAGCCTAGCATGGAACAATAAAGGAAACGCGACTGTGGATTAGGTTATCTTCCTTCGATTGAAGGGCTAGAATGTCACTAGGCTTTTATGGGAGGTCTTTGTAGTGAAAATCGTCGGATTAATGATTGTTAAAAGAACTACAGTTTAAAGAACTACGTAGCATAGCCCCTTTTTAATAGTAGAACGCGCTAGAGAACGTATCGCTATGTACATAAGCGGCTACAGTAATATTACATGCAGAGCTTAAAAAGAACGATAGGATTAGCCTAAACAAATGCCCTGAGTAAACAACTATTTTAGCAATCGCTTATAGGAATTATTCTTCCTTTTGCAAGCTCTTTATAGTTTACAATCTACACAAACTGCTATAGCCTCTAGCTACAGGTTGTAATGCCGTGATAAGGAATAGGTTTTTAAAAGCGAATAGCTCTTAGTAAAAAACGGTTCATAAGAGCAGATAGCTCTTTAAAAAGAGTAAGGAACGGTTTTTAAAAGCGGATGGTTCTTAGAGCAAATGGTTCTTAGGAGCGAGTAGTTTCTAAGAGAGAGTGGGGAACAGTTCTTAGAAGCGGATAATTCCTAAGAGCAGATAGTTTCTAGAAACAAATAGTTCTTAAGAGAGAGGGAACGGTTTATAAAAGCAGATAGTTCTTAAGAGAGTAAGAGGAGAACGGTTCCTAGGATCAGGTAGCTCTTAGGAGAGAGTGGGGAATGGTTCTTAAGAGTAGATGATTCTTAAAGAGAAAGTAGGGATTGGTTCTTAAAAGCGGATAGTTCTTAAGAGAGAAAGTAAAGAACGGTTTTTATAAGCAGATATCTCTTAAGAGAGAGTGGGGTATAGTTTTTAGAAGCGGATAACTTTTAGAAAAGAAAGTGGAGCACTCTTAGACAATAGCTCTTAGGAATTGTTTTAAGGTTAGATAGCTCCTATAAGAAATTTTTATTTTTAACGTTATTTTAATAATGGAGTATCTATTATTACACTTTTTAATAGGGCTATACACGTATTACGACCTGTACCTGACATAAGCCTCAAGAGGACTGGCGCGGGTTAAGACAGAACGTATAGCAGGACGCTAAAAGCTAAGGGGCGTTCCGAAGACAGCTTATTAAGCTAGCACTCCTAGACGAGGGGTTTAATGTTACTGTAGGTCGTTATCACTATAATGTACAAAGATAAGTCTGAACAGTAAGATATAAATAAACAATTGAATATTAGTATGAGGAACTAGGAGTCCCTTACAGTTATTGTGGTTACGATAATGTCTATTTCTACTGGCTAACTAAGAGGTACCTTATACCTTACTTAGTCCATTGTGCGTGGTAGTGCATTACGCAGTTACTGCTAAGCAGTCGACTAAATAGTGCTTGGTGTTAACAGTGTTTATAGACCACTAAGCTCTTTCTGACTGGTTGTAGGGGCTTCGGGTCTTTACACCCCTGGCCTAGAGCACAGGACCGTGCACACTGTCTTTCTGCCTTGTTTCTTCTGTAGGGGATTCGTCAGGCTGCTCCGGCCCAGGTGACGGCCTGCAGGGTCGTTACAACACGGACTACTTATATTTTCAAGTTATTTACATATATTATAACGCGAATGATAGCTAGCAATTCCTTACTTTAATAATTTAGTATTTAGCTAAGCACTATTATAAAGTGGCACTTAGTAATAGAATTTTTCACTGCTTACGTAGTTTTTTCTATAAGTATATATAATATATATTGGAGATTTAAAAAAGATATACCTTACATTTTTTATTTACTTTAAAGTATTTAAAATCTTATAATTAAAGATATTAGTAATTACAAAATGTAAAAATAGCTTAACTTATAGTTTATAATAAATTTATAAGCTTTATTTATAGATGTTAATAGTTATTTTAACTTAAAATATGCTTTAAGGCTGTTGTAAGGTATAGCTAAGCAGAGAAGAAAAGACTTATTAGAAAGAAGGGGGTTTAGGAATCCTAAACCCTAGGCATCTAGTCAGCAAAGCTAACTGGATGCTTAGCACTGCCAGTACGCCAGTAAGCCTCAGCCACTGGAATGACGAAGCTTAAATCCTGCAGAATAGTCTATAAAGAAGTCTCTGGCTGGAAGCTAGAGCTAGAGGAATAGAGAGACTGAACACAAGCAATACAATCACGCAGTTGCAACCCCTACAATTCCACAGAATCTAAAGTGCCGCGATTCTAACAAGACTAGCTATATATTACACTTAATTATAATACAAATGAACGCGGTAATTGCTACTTAGCAGTAATGTACTAAATTAGTTCTATATATGAAAATCGTCTTAAAGAGGCTATTTAACTCTTTATTTCTAACATATAATACGTGTCTATTTTTACTATATATTAAGTTTTAGATAGGCTAATGACTTTTGTATTTTATATCTAGCTTACTTACTGTCATTTATATATAAATCGCATAAATTAATATCTCCCTTCAGCATTTAACTCGCAGCTTTAGCTATAGATCTTAAGGCTGAACTTTAAAGCTTTAATTAAAAATCACTAGTCTTATTTATAATACACTTTACTAACATTCTCGTTACCTCCTAGTCTGTTGCCGCCTTAGTAACCTCCTTATTCTTACCAGTTTAGCAAGTTGGTCACTCAGTTAGTGCATGTAATAGCAGTTACGAATCCAGAGGCAGGCTCTGTTTAATGTAAACTGAATTCCTAGTATACTATTCTTAAGGATGGAAAGGAAGGGTTTTGCATGGTGGGCGCGCAGGCGCACCTCTTTGTGGGTGCGGCCAGCCCCACTGTCACACGTGAACACTCCTGACACCCAGAAAGGCTAGAACGCTTCTGGCAAGCCAGAGTGGGCCACGGCCCACCGAATCTCAATGAATGCGGAGAAAGCTTATCAAGGTTTTAGCCCACAGAACTTGGCCTGCGCCAATCAAGTCACGATGGCCAGGAAGGTTCCGTATCAGGTTATGAGGGCCCAGGAGGTTACGGCCATAAGCCATCATTTGGAACGACAGAAAGCTTCAGTCCCAGGAGGACCTCTGTATTTAATAGACACATCTGGCCAGTGATTGGGAAGGGCAAGGACCTTCGAGGCCATAGTTAATTATTGTTGATTCAAAATAGATTTGTTCAGCGCCCACAGGGCCACATTTTGTTCCACTCCACAGCCACAACCACGAGTGGCTTATCCGTGTCACAGCTGGTTGTTCAGAGAAGAGAAAGCGTGGCCAAGCAGCAATGCAACAGTCGGGGGCGTAACTTCGCAATTCTATCATGTTTTAGCAGTTTCTTCGGCTTTTATAGGCAGCGCGCGACTTTTCGGTAGATTGGCAACTCTAGCCGGATGGTCCAAAAACAAGGCTCCGTGGCTGGAGCACACGCGCTAAGCAGGCGTGAACGGCCGCAGCACAGGCACATCCATGAAAGGGGGAAGGTAAGCAAAACTCGATTCGTAGCTTAAAATAGAATGTTTTAGGAGACGAATCGAGTATTCTGACTAATCCTTCCGCACGCGCTAGAATACCCCGCACATACTCATCCTGCTCAGGCGAGATCACACCTTTGCTTCCTAGGGATCCCAGTTTTGCCAGAAATTTTACTCGATTCTCCGGTATTTAATTAAATAGCACATTAGCAAGTGTCTCTTTGTTTGTCGGCACCCCTTTCCTGCCCTCCTCTCCCCGTCCCACATCGCGTTCTTGTTACACCGACTCTATCGTATTTGTGATCTAATCGGTAATGTTTTAAGGTAGTCGTATAATGTGTAAGTCCTACTGCGACCCCAATGAGGGGTTCAGTCCTATAAGCGACATATGGAATTATATGAAGGGAGCGTCAGATGGTATTCCTGCGACCCTGTGGCGAAGCGCGTCTGGACTTGGGGGCTGCGCTTACAGACTCGCACACGGTTCGTAAGTAATCTAGCGAGGCCCTCGTACGGCAGTAGGCCTCTGGGTAAATACCTACTAGCGTATCTGACCGTGCTGCCACTTTGACGTGGAGGATCGATAGCAACGCATGACCGGGTCCTTTTGATGAGGTTGGGGAATTGTGAAGCTGGGACCCACAATCTGGTGATGTCGAGAGTAGGTATCGGTGGAGCAAGTTTTTGATTATCTACCTCCGGAAGTACCGTTGTATCTAGAAAGCTGTGATGATAAATCCGATATCAAATACCAGAGGCCATCGATGCTGAAGCGCCCGAGTCTGACCGCAACGGCATCATCTAGGCATTTTTTTGCACACAGCTACCTTGCGAGATACTGCTTTGATTGAAGGTATAGCACCTTGAAGATGCAGCTTCTTCCGGCCTGGGTTTACGTTGTCCTCTGGGGTCTGGGTACCTCGTCCGCCCAGAATGGGTACGTCGAAAGTCAACCCTGAGTTTGCTGGCATGGCTGATGCATCGCGACCCAAAAGCTCGGGGCGCCCCAAGGATCTCTGGGAGACCAACATCTGGGGCGGTCTTCCGTCCCTCCAAGAGCTCAGCGCTGAGCTCAACATCCCGGACGCGCCCAGCGCCGCGAACTTTGTATCCAGGCCAAACACTTTCCAAGCGGCTGCGGTGGCGCACAACAATACCACGACCGATTCGCGCTTGCCCAATCCCTGCACCGATGCCAGCTTCCGGGCGCCCGTCTACGAGATTGTGAGCTGGAATGTGACCAGGGCACACTCTGATTCCTCCTCCTTGGATTCCCCCGTCCGCATCGACGTCGCAGCTACGCTCTGGGACAGAGTCAATAACTACTCAATGCAATGCGCCGGCGATCTCATGTTCGCACGGCCGTGGGACTACTGGTACATCTCCTGCGCGCCCGAGGGCGGGTTCCGAGATGAGGGGCTCCAGCAGCTCGCCTCGATCGCACTGTGGTCACAGCCTTTCTCGAGGGATAGCGGGACAAATAACCTGATGGTGCAGCAGTACTGGGGTTGTGCAATTCAGGAGCAAGAAGATATCCGGTTCCCGTACGTACATTCCTGCCAACAACAGGCTGGCGATACAGAAGTGTTGACACAGGACGCCGGCAGACGCGTGTACACCGCGCGCGCAACCAACCATCGTTTCACCGTCAGCTGCCCCAGCAAGAACACCACGAGCATTAACTGCAACATGACGACGCCGAGCCGCCTCCAGTCGGATTTTACGCTGCCATGGAACGCCAACCAAACCACCCCCTTGCGCTCGCTGCCCATCGTCGGGCCCGCCGAGCAGCGGCCCCAGGCGGGGGTCCCGAGCCTGGACTGCGCCCTGAACGCCTTCACCCATCCCGACTGGACCATCGAGGAGGGTGCCACGTACATCCCCAGCCCGCCCGGCGGTAAGCTCGCAGACATCACCCTGAACTTGACCATCACCAGCCGGGTCACGGGGATACAGCATCTCTGCCGCTGGGGCGGCGACCACAAGGCCGTGGACTGGTACGGGAACCCCCAGCTGAGCTGCGCATTGCCTGTGGGCGCTGCTTTCGATGCTAGCCTCACCTCGTACATCATGGTTTTCTTTCCTGACAAGCGCACGCTCCGCATCGATCAGCGGTGGGTGTGTGGCGATAGCGCGGGAACCTACTCGAAGAACTACAGCTCCTTTGCCGAATTCGCCCTGCCCTTCTTCTGCACCGAGAACGGCGGCCGCACGTGTCGGACGAACAAGAGCTACGTCCGGGGGCAGCTGCAGACCCCGATCCAGTGGACGCCCGACCGGATCCCGGCCCCGCCCGGGGCACAACGCCCGGGCTGCACCAGCGACTCGCAGGTCCCGAGCTGGGTCCTCCACGCCTTCCGCTACGAGGACGAGCGCATGACCTACACGCAGGGCAACAACCAATCCGCTCCGCCGCTTGACCAGTGGCGCCTCGGCCCGCGCGAGAATCGGCTCAGCCGGACGCTGACGGTCCAAATCCGCAACAAGGCGACCGACTACCTCCAGATGTGCGTCGTCCAGACGTTCGAGGGCGAGACGGATGCCGAGGCCGCAACCCGCTGGCACCGCTGCTACCCTGACGCCGGCCTCGCCGTCCACTTCGTCGAGACGCAGATCCAGTTCGACCCGATCACGGCCAACTTGCGGGTCAACGAGACATGGTTTTGCGCAGACACGGGTGGCCCCGGCATGATCCGCTTCGATGGCACCGCGGCCACCCAGGTCCCCTACTGCGGCACCATCACCTCCGTCGTCAACGACCACTGCTACGACATCTACGAGGAGCTGGTCGACTGCGACTGGTACTACCACACGCGCTGGTGCGCCACGGGCACCCGGAACCCACCCAACGCTGCGACCGTCACCCTGGCCGACACAACCCTCCAGGGCGTCCTCCAGCGCACCGCGCTGCTGCCCGCTAACGCCTTCTCGGACCCGGACCCGGACCCGGACCGCTGGAGCTGCACCGTCGACTCCCTCGGCCGCCCGCTCGAGTGGCGCCTGCGCGAGACCCCCGACCACCTCGGCATCACCGACTTCTTCGATACGCAGTTCCGCTTCTTCGACGAGGTGCAGGCGCCGCGCTCCACGCTCGACTTTGAGTTTGCCAACTCAGCCTTTGCGCGCCGCGAGGCCGGCAACGGCGCCACCCGCATCATGCTCTGGCGAACGTCCGGCCTCAGCCCCTTTGTGCCGGCGTGGCAGCCCGACTTCGCGTACGGTCTTGTGCGCCCCGAGTCCATGGTGATCGTGCAGAGCGGCGGGCGTCGGCCCTTTTCCAACTTCGTTGACTGGAGTCTCAAGTACGACGCCGCGAAGGCGTACCTGGAGCTGAACCACACTTGGTACTGCAACGACAAGACACCGTCGCAACCGTGAGTTGACCACGACCAAAATTTTTAACATCTCTCTAACACAAACAACCGCAGCATCCTCTTCAACGGCACGTGGGCTGGCTACCTCAACGTGACCTGCGCTTTTGGCTTTAAGCAGAATCCGGAATATGCGCGTGTTGTCTGCCGGCTGCAGGACGGTGTCGCCGTCTTGAAGCCGCGCGTGACGTGGAAGGTGATGTCAGACACGGCCGTAATCGGGAGCGCCTAGGGGGTAAAGCCCCATGCGACGTTTCTTGGCGTGGAATTTGATTGACAAGGATAATGGTGGTAATGATGCTTATTTAATGAAAGTTTTTGAGCCCAAATTGCCTGCCTGAAATAACCTCTGAAAGTGGGGATTCTTTTCGTACGCTCCTTCCAAGCCTTACAACAGGAATGGTTGCCCTGCTGCTGGTGTGGATTTCCCTGGGTGGTTTCCGATGCTTTGGCTTTCGTTACCTCGCACATGCTAGCCAGATCGATGATGCTAGAAGGAATGGAGCCAAGCTGCCTTTGGTGGGTGGATGCAATAAGGGCTTTTGTTCACGACAGTGTCCTACGCTTTTGCTACGGGAAGAACCACAGTCCCATTTTCGTCACGACGCTCAAAGCTGTGACACAAATCCTGAGGATGTGAGTCGAGAGAAATTTGGGGGGGAGGAATGCATTGGGAAGTCGGAAACTGTAATCACTTCCGCGAACTGACTGGGACTCGGCAGACTGCCCCCCGTCAACCTGCTCCTCGTCGCCCTCCGCATCTTTCCATGGAGACATATCTCCCTTCTCCTTCACCAGAGAAATTTCCGTCTTGTCCCCCCTCCAATACATCTACGGCCAACTACGCCGATTACTTTACCGGTGGGCGGGTACGTTTCTGTTCACCCTGCCAATATTGACTGATGCTCATACGGCTCGTATTGGTTTGCCTTCTCTTTGTGCTCACACGTACACAGCGGCCAATCAGACCCATCTCTGCCGATCAAGTAAGTAACTTCCGCGTCATATGGATAATGAATATGTTCTGATGTAATACGAGGAAACTCAATTTTCCATAATGGAGACCGAAAACGCCAAAAATGGCGTGCTCAACCACAATGTCAGGCGACTTGCATTCTGACTCCAGGCTGGTGTTTAATACGGGAGGTGTTTGTCGAGGGACTTGGTCTAGGGATCGATTGTTGTTCCGGAGCTCAGGGTTTATTGAAGCTCAGAGATAGTCAGGCCCTCATATGCATCTCGACTTATTGTATAATAGCATCACATCATGACGAGACCACTGCATCGTCCAAAAGCCGTGTTTCATCATAGACACCGCCCAGACAAGTGAAAGGAACAACACCTTAAAACAACCTGCAGCTACCCAAACCGTCCACCGAAATATATACACCCCCAAGCCACCCAAATTTTTGCCTCCCCGCATCACCCCTACGGCCTCCCCGTGGGCCTAGCCCCACCACCCCCACCATACGCCGTCGGGAACCCTCCCGGGAAAATCGCATCCAGCCCTGGAATTTTCGGATTCGCCGTATTCATCTTCCCCTCCTCCTTATACCTCATAGCCGCCGCCATAATCTCGCTTGTAAACGTCTGATTGATCCCCACGCTAAACCACGCAAACACCTCCTTGCTCAGGTCGCTGCTGCTCAGCATAACATAGTTAAAGAACGGATCGGACGTCTGCGAATTTGCCAGCATGAGCAAGAGAAAAGAAAAACGAGAAAAAACTCACAGAATGGACCCTCGGTCGCCTGAGGGCTCAGAATGCACGAATTGCTGCTGGTTAAGATGGTGGCCGGGTCCGTCTGCGCGGTGTACGCCTTGTCGGACATGTGCGACTTGCCCAGCGACGATGTCTGGCGGGCCTGGATGGCAGCGTGCAGAGCCGAGGGCACCTCAATGGTATTCCTTCACAACTCGCCGTATGTTTTCTTACCTAGAATCTCCGATGCTTTGTCTAGATGGTGACAGGGAAGGCAGCGAGTGGCTGATCAAGTTTAGGTCACGAAAGTTCTGCACTGTCTCTTGCATTGTTAGGTAACTATCTACTAACGTTGTCCCTTCCAAGCAACATACTTATGGAACACGCCATGACGGAATGTCTGCTTCAGATCCTCCACCGTTTTCATGTCGACCGGAAGAGACGCTTGAACAGCACCGAGCCCATAGAGCTTGTTTTTGCGGTCGACAAACCAACTGAACGTCAGGCCACTACCCCACGTCAATGTTTCGTCGCTACTCCACCCCTCGGCACTCTCCAAAGCCAACAGCCCACCAAGACCGTATCCAACCTTACTCCCGGGCTCGGTTCCCACGCGGTAAACATCCCCATGGGACCCTCCACAGCCGCGCGATGCCTCTCCGCCGCAGGCCACCGCGCACCCTGGCTAACGCGACCCGCCAATATAAAATCAACCCACCTCCTTCAATTCTTTTCCAATTTCTTCGATCTTTGTCTATTTTGAAGCTATTCCAATGGAGAAACAGTACACCGAAGACGACATGCGCAACGTGTGCGTCGACTACGCGAAAACTAACAAACTGCACGCAACTGCTCGCAAGTAAGCTATTGCTCCCTCTACCCTCCACATCCCTCTCAGCGGCGCACTACCTCGCTCCCTAGCTTAGCAAGACTACTACCGGCTCTCTGTAATACAGGAAAAGAATCTGGCAGACTAGGTACGCGTATAACAGGCTTTAGGGATCCCCCTTACTCACCACAGATTAGGGAGATAGCCAGCCGCGTGTGCAAGGAGGGGGGGACAACTAGCCGTTAGGAGTTAAGTGGATGGAAACCTTTTTAAGAAGGCACCCTTTTCTAAAGACTCAAAGAGCTAAACCGATCAATGCAAACTGCATTAAGTGCGCTACAGAAGCTACTATTTAGCTTTAGTTTAACCTGTTCCAGATAGTAAAGGTTAAGGCTATGTTACTAAAGAATTGTTAGAATAAAGATAAGGCAGGTATTATAAAGGGCTGTGGGGAAAAGAGCTTAGTTATTAGTACGACTAATCATAAGGCTTTACAGAAGAACTAACCTAGTAGCTGCACTTAAACCTCTGTTATTAAGTGTATCTTAGCTATTAGTTAGTGTTGAACTTCAGGAACCCACAGGGCTGTAGTACATCGGCTGTGGCTTAGAGAAAGAAGTGCGTACTAGTCCAAGCTGTACTACAGTGCTATAAGCACTGTAAAAAGCAAACCAAAGCCTAAATTACAGGGCAGTGCCACTATGAATAAAGGTACCACAGCGAATATTGACGCTGGAAACAAGAGTATCCGGAAGGCAGTGCCTTGTATAATGACTGGAATAGAATGAAGTTGCTTACTTTTGCATTAGATACAGGAGAGGAGAGGGCCTATTATAGGCTGTGGGAGGCTCTAGAAGAATTCCAGAGCCTTCTGTAAAGTGGAACTAACAAATACAATAAAGGAATAGTACTGTTCTAAACCATTCGACGTGGTTCTGTTAACGTAGTGGCTGACGTGGCTACTGTGATGTTCTAATTAATTCTGTGGAGCAGTAGCTCCACTGGATTCAGGGGGTTCTACCCCCCTGAATTCTAGAAGGTTCGGAGTGCTCCAGAGTCCCCAAGGGGCCCTGGAGTGAGTTGGAATCCTCTAAAACCTTCTAGGGTTTTAGAAGATTCGGCTGGTGGTTTCAGGGTACGTAACTACACTTTACAGGGTATACGATATACGGTACCTGGTAAAGGGTACTTAGTAGCTAGAAATTAACACTATTAAGTAAATTTTAAAATTCTATAAAGAATTAAATAAGAGTTAAACCTGCAAATTCTTACTTATATTAGTAATTATATTTACTTTAAGTAACTGTTATAATTAATAATAATTTAAAGTAAATGTATTATTATTAAACTATCAGTCTACTTTATTATCAGAAGAAAAAACTATAAAATTAGTTACATAGTTACTATTAATACTAATAACACTTTAAGAAAAGAACTTGTAAGGAATGTATTCTAGTTTAAGGAGTTAAAAGCAGTTTAAATAAGGTTTATATCCTTAAACTACTTTTAAAATGATAATCCCTTAACTTTATAAGAGAATACTTTCATTACCTTAATTTTAACAGTATAATGTTATGTTTTAATACCTTACAGCTGAATAGAGAAGTTATTATATTTTACTATAATTTAATTATAAGTAGCGTTTAACTTCTTCTTCTTATCTATTAAGCTAGTGTGATGGCGTAATAGAGAAGAAACTATAAAGACAACCACACTTACAGGACGTCGCAGTCAGCCTGGAAGGCCGACTACTAAACTACTAGTCCTCCGATTGGAGGGACATAAATGTAACTAGCGTAGAAAAACAGATACCTACCTAGTATAGAATAAAACTTAGTATATAACAGTGCCTAGCATAGAACAGAGCCTAACATGGAATAATAAAGGAAGCGTGACTGTGGATTAAGTTATCTTCTATCGATTAAAGGGCGAAAATGTCACTAGGCTTTTAATGGGAGGTCTTCATATTGAAAATTGTCTGATTGATGATTGTTAAAGGAAGTATGGTTTAAAGAACCGTGCAGTGTGGCTCCTTTTTAATGGTGGCACGCGCCAGAGAACGCATCGCTATATACAAAAGTGGTTACAGTAATATTATATATAAAGCCTAAAGAGAACGATAAGGTTAGCCTGAACAAACGCCCCGAGTTGCTATTAAATATTTAATAAACTTATCTAAGTAATTAAACGCAGTATAAAAAGAAGGTATTTCTGTTACTTAACATTTACTATAACTGTTTAATTATATTATTATGTAGTAAGTAAAAGATTTAAATTAGTACTAATAACAGGGAAACATTTATAACTTAAAAGTATTAAGAGATTTAATAAGACGAAGTTAACAGTTAAAAGGTATAATATAAAGTAAAAGAAGAAAATAACTTTATAATTCTTTATAGAAAAAGAATATTAAAAAGGAGGAATTATGTATCAAACTTACAGACTGCTAATTAAGCTAGTGTAGCCTGAGGAATTCCTTATGTTAAATATACTACGGGGGATAGTATTACACTATATCTTATACTACGTTGACTAGTTAAGAGGTACTTAAGAGCTTATCTTAAAGGAGCCATTAAGTATCTATAACTATAATACTTAGCCTAGAAGTGCTTAATATATTACTATATATCTTTTACTAAGCAAGGAACGAAGTAACCTTTAAATACCTAATATAGATAGTTATTATTGTATTTATAATAGCTGTAAGGGACTTTAATTTCTAATGTTAATATTACATTCTTTATTTTGAATTTTTAGCCCCAGTTGCCCTCCACTGCTGCGTACACTTCAGCCACAGACCGCACTGCGGAGCTGAACCTTCTAAAAGGCTCCAGGGCCTACAGAGCGCCTATTAAGCCTCGAAGGCTCTGGAATCTTAAGCTCCACTGCTCTTACTTACTGTAAGGCAAGCTCTACAGAGTCTTCCAGAACTGTATAAGTAATAAAAGGCTCTAGAATTCTTCCAAAGCCTCCCACAGCCTATAATAGGCCCTAAACTCTCTTATGTATAGTTTTATTTAAGTAAGCAATTCCACTCTATTCCAGTTATTATATAAGGCACTGCTTTCCGGATCCTTGTGTTTCCAGCGTTAATATTCGCTGTAATATCTTTATTTACAGTAGCACTGTGTTACGACCTGCTCTTATCGAGGGCCCGGGAGGGGTCTGGACAAGATAAGACAGAGTGTATAGCAGGATGCTAAACTTAAGGGGTAATCTAAAGACGGTTTATTAAGTTAGTACTCCCAGATAAAAATACACTGTCACTATAAGTCGCTGTCACTATATTACATAAAGGGAAGTCTGAACAGTAAGATATAAATAAATAATGTAATATCATCGTAAGGAACCAGGAATCCCTTACAGCTATTATAGTTATAATAATAACTATTTATATTAACTATTTAAAAGGTACTTTATACTTTACTTACAGTACTACAAGTGCTTATAGAATAAGCACTTTATATCAAGTGAGCGTTTTACTTATACAGTCTCTCCTGCTTATAATGTAAGCACTTAGTATACTATAAGTAAGACCTTATTAGTCGTAAGGGCTTCGGGTCTTTACACCCCCAGCTTAATACGTAGTACTGTACGTACTGTCCTTCTATACTGTTCCTTTTACAGGGGATTTATTAAGAGCCCTAGCTTAAGTAACAGCCTATAGGATTATTACACGATTCCGTCTCTGTAACATTCTTTTTCTATAAAGAACTTAAAATGTAAGTTTCTCCTTTTATTACTTTATTATATAATAATTAACTAGCTTTTAAATCTTGAAATAAGATTAGGGTTAAAGTATTAACCACTGCTTAAACTTAGTAACCTATATACACGCTTTTAGTAATAAGATATCCCCTTATTCTTTTTATAAATCTACTAACCCCTTACTTACTTATTAAGTTTTAAACTGTTTTAATAGTTATAACTATTATCTAGAAAGGCACCACCCTTCACAGTGCGACGCTTTTAACATTAGTAAGGTGAAGTTAAAGTCCCTTCTTAAAATTGCTGGCGTCGCTTCGTTCCTCATTACGCGACGGCCCTTCGCTACGCTACGGGGCGCTCCATGCCTCACTTTCGCTCCTGGCAATTTTAAGCCGTCTTCGGAACACCCCTTAGCCTTTAGCGCCCTGCCATACGTTCTGTCTTAACCTGCACCAGACCTCTTAAGGCCTGTGTTGGGTACAGGTTGTAATATTTATGTACTAAGGTCTCGGCATTATGAAAGGCTAATAAGAAGCTTAGTAAGCAATAAAGGGCTAAAAAAACACGTGTACGGTTTAAAGAGTCACATACTGTATAGGAGATATAGGATTTACTAGATTAAACGGCTGTAGGGGAGTAGTTAGCTTAGGAAATACGATAAAGGGGTAGTAGTGCAAGGAGGTCTTGTATAAAGATTTAATGTTATGGTGTATGTGGTAAGCCTAGCTATAATACGTGCACTTACAAAGAGGTTATAGAATTGTCTAATTTATCTGTTTCTAATTGATATTCTCACTTATCTCCTCTCGCTTTAAGCTTTAGAACTGTCACGTTGCCGACTAAGGACTAAGCAAATAAACTCATTATTGTGTGAGGAAGCTATTTAAGGGCGCCTAGCGTGCTGGCTAATTAATTATAAGCAATCTAATTAAACCTTAGGTCTTAAGAGGTCTGGTCTCTAAGTGTAATATTATAACAGTACCCTGGCCTTTAAACCACAGTTAACTGGAGCTGCTGTTAGTTAAGCCCCCTCTTACGCTAATGTTACCTAGGTTTATGCCAGTTAAAGTGTAGTGACATTTTAGTAATTGGTTTTAGATAGTGTAATTAGTCTTAAGGAGGGGGGCGTTTTACTACGTGCTACCATCTGTTACAGTACGTCGCAGCCTTAAGGTAGTAGGTAGGCCCTGTAGTGGGGCAACTTTCTGGTATTAGTCTGTACACACTCCTGGCGCGGTGTAAGGCTTTTACGGCTCTACACTGCTAAAATTCTACTGTGTTAAAAAATATCTTAGTAATGCGTGTTTTATTCCACTCTACCTTCTCTTCTTCCCCACTATAACATCTGCGATTAACTTTATAATCACTTATCTTAATTATACTATTCCCTATTTACATTTTAATGGCTATCTAACTATAACTATAAAGGCTTTTACTATTAAGAAGTCTGCTCTTATAAAGCCTTATAGCGCTGCTTTTCAGGCTGTAAAGCGTATTAATAAAGAGCTTTATACTACCTGTAAGGTAAGTCTTAACTTATTATATACTAGCTACAATTTAGCTACTAATTGTGTTATTATAAGTTTACACTTATGCAGGTCGATTATCTTATATTACTTGCTAAAGTACTGTTGTGTTTGATTACGTTCCAGCTACAGGCTTGCTACTAGCCGTGCACTAAAGGTGCATAAAGCCTGGTTTGTTTAATTATAATAGTGTAATAAGTGAAAGTAAGCTTATTATTTAGTAAGATCTTTAATCCTCAGTCGTAATCTAACTACTCACTGTTTAAC